>Ga0209018_1001414_pt1 | contig 19338 bp, 18 predicted proteins | sample YNPBryBLVA2012_FD_185814 | JGI IMG/M metagenome (GOLD analysis project Ga0209018, IMG submission 185814) | Anoxygenic and chlorotrophic microbial mat microbial communities from Yellowstone National Park, USA - YNP Bryant BLVA 2012 (SPAdes)... ...
ATCGGCGCGCAGCGTCCTGCCGAACTTCAGCGCGTCCTGCAGCTTTCGGAGATCGGCCAGGAGCGCCGAGGCGTCCGCGTAGCGGTCCTCGGGAGCCTTCTGGAGGCAACGGCGCACGATCTGGTCCAGATAGGCGGGGATCGACTGGTTGCGCATCCTCGGCGAGGGAACCGGCTCCGAGGCGTGCTTCATCGCGACCGCGACCGGCGACTCGGCCCGGAAGGGTGCCGAGCCCGTCAGCATCTCGAACAGCAGGACCCCGACCGCGTACACGTCGGTCTGGGGCGAGGGCATCGCTCCGCGGCTGATCTCGGGCGCGAGGTAGGGGGCCATCGAGGGCAGCGCCACCATGCCGGCCGTCCTGCTCTTGGGGTAGCTGCGCCACAGGTTCGCGTGCAGGAGCGTGGCCTGCCCGTCGGGCGTGACGAACACGTTTTCGGCGCTGACGTCCCCGTGGACGAACCCGGCCTCGTGCAGAGCCGCCAAGCCCTCGCACGCCGAGACCGCGGTCGCCAGCGCGAGCTGGGGCGAGAGCTGCACCATCCTGCGGATCCGCTCGCGCAGGGGCTGGCCCTTCGGCCGCTCCGCCACGAGGAACGGCGGCTCGCGCCCGTCGGGATCCACCTCCAAGGCCAGCACCCTCTCGAGAACGGGGTGGACCACCGCCACCGACACCCGCGAGGACTCGAACGCCGCCTGAACGAACTCCGGCTCGTGGCAGAACGGCTCCCGAAAGACCTTCAGCCCGACCTCGCCGCCCCGCAAACGGTCCCGACCGAAGAACAGCGTGAACAGGGGGTAGTCGGGGCCCTTCTCCACCACCTCGTACCGGCCCGCGAGCACCTGACCGATCACGGTTGGCCCTCCCGATCCCGCACCAGACCGAGCGCCAGAAGGGCGATCACGACCGCCAGGGCCAGGAGCTTGATCTGCGGAACGTCGACCCTCGCCGCCCACTCCTCCGGCGATCCGGCGAAGTAGGCGCGCTGGCTGGCGGCGTAGCCCAGCGCCAGCAACGCAACGACGATGGCCGCGAACGCCTCCTTCAGGCCCCGCATGCCTCCATTAAGGCATATTCGACGTCGGATTCCGAAACTCCGGCCACCAGGCGGCACGCGCCGTAGCCTGTCAGCAGACTGAACCCCAGCACGCCCGCCTCGGCCTTCTTGTCCCGTCGCATCGCCCGGAGCACGTCCGCAGTCTGCCGAAGCAGCTCGTGCCGCGTCGGCAAACCCGACCGCTCCAAGTCCGCCCGCAGGCGCTCCGACAGGCCGGCGGGCGTCAGACCCAGCCGCTCGCCCAGCTTGGCCTCGGCCACCATGCCAATCGCGACGGCCTCGCCGTGCAGCAGCGAGTCGTAGCCGGTGAGCACCTCCAAAGCGTGGCCCACGGTGTGGCCGAAGTTGAGGATGGCCCGTTGGCCTTGCCGGTCGAGCTCGTCCTGCTCCACGACCTCGGCCTTGAGACAGATGCAGCGCGACACCACCTCGGCCATCTCCTCGCCGCTGGGGATGGCCTCGAGCGATTCGAGCCTCTCCCCTAGCTCGCGGTCCAAGATGTAGGCGTACTTCCACACCTCGGCCATGCCGTTCGAGAGGTGCCGCCGGGGCAGCGTCTCCAGGGCGTCCACCGGAACCAGCACCACTTCCGGCGGATAGAACGCCCCGATCAGGTTCTTGCCGCTCGGCAGGTCCAGCCCGACCTTCCCGCCGACGGACGAATCCACCATCGCGACGAGGCTCGTGGGGACCTGGATCAGGCGGACGCCGCGCATGAACGTCGCCGCGACGAACCCGGCCAGATCGCCGACCACGCCGCCTCCGAGGGCGACGACCGTCGACCCGCGGTCCGCCCCGAGATCCAGCAGTCGCCCGACCACCCTCTCGTACGTCCCGAGGGTCTTCGAGCCCTCGCCGGCCGGCACGACGACCGTCTCGGCCGAGGCCGGCAGCCGCTCCGCGTAGAGTCCGGCGACGTTCTCGTCGGTCACCACGAAGCATCCGGCCGGCAGGGCGGCCATGGCGCGCTCGAAGTCGGCGAGGCGGACCTCGTAGGAACCGTTCCGGGTGCGAATCTCCATCCGGTCCTTAGGATACTTGGCCCGCCTCGAACTCCTCCAAGGCGCGGTGCGCCATGCGCGCCACCTCCGCCACGCTCTGGCGGTCGATCTCGATCCGCACGTCGGCGCGCAGGTAGAGCGGGCGCCGGGCCTCCCAAAGGGTCCTCAGCTTCTCGCGCCAGTCGTCCGAGGCGAGGAGCGGCCGGCGGAAGCGCGAGCGCCGAAGCCGGATCGCCAGCCGCTCCCACGGAACGTCCAGGAAGGCGATGGTGCCCGCGCGCCGCATCTCTTCCCAGTTCTCCTCCCGGGCCACGATGCCGCCCCCGGTTGCCACCACCGTCTCCGAGGGCTCCAGGCTGCGCAGGGCCTCGGTCTCGCGGAGCCGAAACTCGGCCTCGCCGAGCGTGTCGAAGATCTCGGCGATCGTCATGCCGGCCCTCTGCTGCACCAGGTGGTCGGTGTCCACGAACCGTCGGCCGGAGCGGTGCGCCAGCTCGCGCCCCACCGACGTCTTCCCCGAACCCATCATGCCGACCAGAATCCAGCAACGCGCCACATCCGCACCCCGAGGGGGTGATACCCTCTGCGCGGGCCGGTTTCGAGGGCTCGGCCCGACCCTTGGGCATGTAGAATAGGTTCATGCGTGAACCCCTCGCTCTGTTGGGAGCCGCGGTGCTCGGTCTCGCGTCGTGCTCCGCCCAAGGGCCGGTGCACCGAACGGGCGGCGCCTTCCCGCCCTTCGCCGTGCCGAGGCTGGCTGGGCGCACCCTTCCCGGACTGCCCCCCGTGACGGGCCGCATCCAAGTGGACCAGTTCGGGTATCTGCCCGACGCCGCCAAGGTCGCCGTGCTGACCGACCCGATGCAGGGCTACAACGCCTCGGACGACTACGTCCCAGGTTCCAGACTGGAGGTGCGGCGACGTTCGGACGGGAAGGCCGTGCTGAGCGGCTCCCCGACGCCGTGGAAAGGGGGCGCCACCGACCCGATGTCGGGCGACCGAGGCTGGTGGTTCGACTTCTCCTCCCTGCGCGAGCCGGGAGAGTACTACGTGTTCGACCCCGCGAACGGCGTGAGGTCCCCGGTGTTCCGCATCGGCGACGACGTGTACCGCCCCGTTCTTCGGGCGGCCGTCCGAACCTACTTCTACCAGCGCGAGGCGGTGCCGCTGCAGCCCCCGCACGCCGAGCGACCCTGGGTGGGCGGCCCGATCCTGCTGCAGGACAGGAAGGCCCGGTCGGTGCTGGACCGCAACAACCCGAAGACCGAGCGGGACCTCTCCGGCGGCTGGATGGACGCCGGCGACACGAACAAGTACCCGCCGTTCAACAACGACGTCGTTCACCCGCTGCTTTTCGCCTACCGCCGCAACCCGAAGGCCTTCACCGACGACTTCGGCATCCCCGAATCCGGCAACGGCCTGCCGGACCTGCTGGACGAGCTGAAGTTCCAGCTGGATTGGCTGCTGAAGATGCAGGAGCCGGACGGCGGGGTCTGGGTCAAGATGGGGGAGGTCGACTACAACGGGAAATACCCGCTCGAACAGGACGACCGGCCGCGCTACTACGGCCCCAAGTGTACGGGCGCGACGATCTCCGTCGCGGGCCAGTTCGCGCACGCCGCGCGGGTCTACGGCCAGTTCGATGCATGGAAGGGGTTCGCGCGCACGCTGCAAGAGCGGGCCGAGAGGGCGTGGCGCTATTACCAGACTCACCCCAAGACGCCGAACAGCGACGACGGGACGATCAAGAGCGGCAACGCCAGCCGGTCGGTGGACGACCAGAAGAGGATCGAGGCCGTGGCCGCCATCCATCTGCTCGCCCTCACGGGCAAGGCGGAGTACGCGGAGGCCGCGAAGAAGCTGGCCCCCACCACCCGGCAGCTGTCGGAAGGGATCTGGAGCCCGTACGAGTTCGGCATGGGCGAGGCGCTGCTCGACTACCTCGACCTGCCGCAGGCCGACCCTCAGCTGAAGGAGCGCATCCGGCGGCAGCTGGCCGCTTCGGCCAAGTCCCCGCAGTGGGCACCGCCGATCGAGGAGGACCTCTACCGGGCTTGGGTGAACGCGGACTCGTACCACTGGGGCGGCGTCGTTCCGCGCGCCAGCTTCGGGTACGGCGCGCTGTGCGCGGCCCGCGTGCTGCAGGATACGGCCGAGCGGGCGCGGCTCCGCGAAAGGGCCGCCGGCCTTCTGCACTGGTTCCATGGCGTCAACCCGCTGTCCGCGAGCATGCTCACGAACATGGGCCGGTACGGGGCGGAGCTGTCGGTGATGCGCATCTGGCACGCTCGGTGGGGCTTCGGCACGCCGTTCGCCGACAACCCGCCTCCCGGGTACCTGGTCGGCGGCCCGAACAAGAGCTACGGCGGCACCAACGGCGACCGCAAGGGGGACGTCTCCTGGATTTCCAAGCAGCCGCCCGCCAAGTGCTACGCGGACTTCAACGAGCCTTGGCCCATGAACAGCTGGGAGATCACGGAGAACTCGACGGGCTATCAGGCGAACTACATCCGCCTGCTGGCGGAGTTCGTGCGCTGAGTCACAGCTCGAGACGGAGGTCGGGCTCGCGGGCGGTCTCGTCGGTCTGGCCTCCGTCGTCCCTCAGGTCCGCGCCGACGCTGTACACGACGAAGTCGGGACCGTCCGCACGGTAGACGAAGCGCTCGCCAGTGAACGGATCGGTGGCGAGGTCGGCGGGGGCCTCCCCCAGGGTCCGCGGGGCCGCGCCCGTCCGCCGAACCTTGGCGGTGAAGAGCAGGTGCAGCGCGAACAGCCTGGTGCGCGCGATCGTCGCGTCCATGAGTCCCAGCCGCAGGCGTCCGTCCTCCAGGAAGCCGCCCTCGGCGGAGAGCAGGCCGCCGTGAACTCCGTACAGCGGACGGAGCGTGGTGAACAGCGCGGACGCGAAGCGACGCCACGGCCGCTCCTTCTCGAAGGCAGGCGGGGGAACATCCCTCCTCTTGCGGCCGGGGACCGACGCCACCCGCTCGATCCACCTGGCCTCCTCCACGGCCTCCCTAGCGAACCCCCGGAAGTAACGCACCCTGAGGTCGGGATCCTTGGAGCGGAGCTCCTTCAGGTGCTGGATCGCCGGCTTGACCGGACTGCCCATCCACTCCTCGAGCTGCTCCAGGCGGTTGTCCCGGAAGGCGTCCTGAACGGCCTGCACGCCCGCGAACATGGACTTCTGCTCGTTGGCAGCCAGCCGCTGCGGACCGGGCATCCTCGCCAGCGCCTGTCGGAGCCCCTGGGCGAGGGTCTCCATCTCCGACGCCCGCATGCGCGGCACGAACGGAAGCATCGCCCGGCGGGCCTCGTCCACGATGGTGAGGCCGAGGGTGGCGTCCATCGCCCCTCCCCCGCACAGATCGAGCCCGAAGCGGGTGGCCACGACGGTCCACTCGGCGGCCTTGGCTGTGTCGCCTGCACCCGCAGCGTCCTGGATGCGCCACACCAGCGCCTTGCCGAGCAGCGTCCAGCCGCGGTGGTAGAAGGGCATGTTCGGAGGCTCGACCGCCGTGAAGCGGAACTCGCAAGGCAGACGGGTTGAGGCGGCGAGCCTCGCGAGGGGGCCGGAGCAGACCTCGAGCGCCCTCCGACGGTCCTTGGTGGGAAAGGAGGAGAGCCGCAGCAGGTCGCCGGCCTGGGCCTCGACGTCCAGCGCGGCCTTGGCGTACCCGTCGAAAGCGTTGGACGAAGGCGCCGAGGGCGCGGGGGGCTGCTCCGGCACGAACCAGACCTCGTACGGCGGAGGCTCCCTGCGGCCGCACGCCGCCAACGCCACCGCCAGCAGCGCCCAAGCGATTCCCCTCCGGCCTTCCCTGGCACGGACCATAGGTTCATGCTACCCGTGCGCTGATGCTAAGCTGGAGGCGTACCGATACCCAAGGGGAGGGAGAACCACGCCGATGAAGGGAGTCATCTTGGCCGCCGGCAAGGGCACGCGGCTGTTTCCGGTCACCTACCACATTCCCAAGCCGCTGCTGCCGCTCGCGAACCGCCTGACGCTCGAGTACGCGTTCGACCGCCTGCGCGAGATCGAGGTGCGCGACATCTGCATCGTGGTGGGCGAGAACGAGCCCCAGCTCCGGTCGGCGCTCGGCGACGGGGCCCGGTTCGGCCTGAGCCTGAGCTACGTGCGGCAGACGCACCCGCAGGGCCTGGCGCACGCCGTCGGGTTCGCCAGGGAGTTCGTGGACGACGAGCCGTTCGTGCTGTACCTGGGCGACGCGATCTACTCGAAGGGGTTCCAGGACCATGCCCGGCGGTTCGTCGAGTCGGGTTGCGCCAACCTGAACCTCGTCCAGTGGGTCGAGGACCCCCGCCGCTACGGGGTGGCGACCCTGGACGGCGAGCGGATCGTGAAGCTCGTCGAGAAGCCCAAGAACCCGGAGTCGAACTGGGCGATGGCCGGCCTCTACTTCTTCGGGCCACAGATCTGGGGGGTGCTTCCCGACCTGCAGCCGAGCGCGCGCGGCGAGTACGAGATCACGGACACCATCCAGCTGCTGATCGACCGCGGGCACACCGTTCTGGCGGGGATCTACGACGGCGTGTGGTACGACAGCGGCACGCTGGACTCGTTCCTGGAGGTGAGCCGCTTCCTGATCAACAACGGCAGGATCATCGACCCGACCGCTCGGGTGAAGGCGGAGATCGGGGACGCGGTGGTGATCGGCGCGGGCGCCACCGTCGAGTGCACGCGCATCGAGGACAGCGTGATCCTGCCGGGGGCCCGTGTCAAGATCGACGGGGAGATCCAGCACTGCCTCCTCGGCGGCACCGTGTTCAGCGAGGACCCCCTCAAGGATGCGATCCTGTACGAGGGCTAGCCTCTGGCTCCTGGTCCTCTTGTGCGCTTCGGCCTGCTCTCCGACCGGGCCCAGCCGGGAGTCTGCGACCGCCCCTTGGGCCGGCCTCGAGCAGGGATGGGCAGAGCTCGCCCGCGCGGCAGAGCGTCTTCGGGATGGCTGGAACCCGCAATGGGCCGAAGACGTCAGGCGAAAGGCGGAGGAGCTGAAGCGCTCCCTCGACCGCTGGAAGATTCCCGAGGAGGAGCGCCGGCGGCGCGAGCGTCAGCTGAGCGAGCTGCTCGAGAGCCTCCGGTCGGCCGAGGCGCTCGCCAAGGCGCGGGAGGGCCTCGCCGGCTTGGGCGACCGCGCCGGGCCGACCCTGCAGGAGGCGAGGGAGAGGGTTCGGAGGGCGCTCGAGGGGGCCGGACCCCGAGAGGGTTCGCGGCCGTTTCCCTGAGCCGGAACCTGAGCGCACAACAAGCGGACCCCCGCCCGCAAGCGGGCAGGGGTCCCATCGTCTTCGTGTGGCGTGTCTGAGCTTACTTGCTCTCGCCGCCCTCGGCCGCCGGAGCCGGGGTCTCGCCCGCCGGGGCCTCTTCCTTCGGGGCGCAACCGGCCAGGATCATGCTGATCGCGCTCAGAGCCACGAGAATCGCGAAAATCTTCTTCATTCTTCGAACACCTCCAGAGTTGGATTTTCCCCCTCCCCTTGGGGAGAAGCGCGCGACCGAGGCCGCACGCCGATAGTTATACCAGTCCAAACCGCCGATGCAAGCCCTTTGGGCCGCAGAGGCCGAAAATCCCGCTCCCCATCTGCGTGGAAAACCCGGTAGAATGGAGTCACTCCATGGTGCATTGCGCCGCGCGCCGAGCCCCGCAGGGCACCCCGATGCCGCCCCGCATCCGTAGGTAGGGGAGCGGCCCCCTTTCCGCGCCTCCCACGGGAGGCCCAGCCGACTCCCCCGATCCCGCCCATCCCGCGATTCGCCGTTTGCCCAAGACCGTTTTTCCCCTCCAACGAAAGCCATGCTCAAGTACGACGACATCAAGAAGCTCGACGACGCCTACGTGATGCAAACCTACTCGAGGATGCCGGCCCTGTTCGTGCAAGGCGCCGGATGCTCGCTTTGGGACAACCGCGGCAACGAGTACCTCGACCTCCTGGCGGGCATCGCCGTGTGCCAGCTGGGGCACTGCCATCCCGCCGTGGTGAGCGCCATCACCCGCCAGGCCCAGCAGCTGATGCACTGCTCCAACCTGCTGATGAACGCTCCCACCGCCAAGCTGGCGGAGCGCCTGTGCCAGCTGAGCGGCATGGACCGGGTGTTCTTCGCGGTGTGCGGCGCCACGGCGAACGAAACCGCGCTCAAGATCGCCAAGAAGCACGGCCGCGCCAAGACGCAGGGAGGCGCCTACGAGATGGTCACGCTGCGCCAGAGCTTCCACGGGCGCACCCTCGGCGCCCTGACGGCCACCGGCCAGCCGAAGTATCAGGAGGCCTTCGAGCCGCTCGTGCCGGGCTTCGTCTACGTGGACCCGAACGACCGTGAGGCGCTGCGGGGCGCCGTCGGGCCGCAGACCGCCGCCATCCTGCTCGAGCCGATCCTCGGCGAGAGCGGCGTCATCCCGCTCGAGACCTCCTTCCTGCGCCTGGCGCGGGAGCTGGCCGACCAGCACGACGCCCTGCTCCTGTTCGACGAGGTTCAGACCGGCATGGGCCGCACCGGAACCTGGTTCCACTTCCAGCAGCACGGCGTCACGCCCGACGTGCTCACCCTGGCGAAGGGCCTGGGCGGCGGGATGCCGATCGGGGCCTGCCTGGCGCGGGGCAAGGCGGCCACCCTGCTGCAGAAGGGGGACCACGGCTCCACCTTCGGCGGAAACCCGCTGATGTGCGCCGCCGCGCTGGCCGTGATCGACACGATCGAGATGCAGGGGTTGCTCGACCGCGCCACCGAGGCCGGGGAGCGCCTGCGCCGCGGGCTCAAGGCTCTCGGCAAGCCGATCAGCGAGGTCCGGGGGGCGGGCCTTATGGTCGGCGCCGTTCTGGAGAAGCCGATCGCGCGCGAGGTGGTCTCCCAGTGCTTCGAGCGCAAGGTGATCCTGAACGCCACCGACGACCGCACCCTGCGCCTGGTGCCGCCGCTGGTGATCACGGACGCGCAGATCGACCACGCCGTCTCCGTTCTGGCCGAGGTGCTGGGCGTGCCGGCCCCGGTCAGCGTCCCGGTGCCGGCCTTGCGGCCGGAGAAACTTCACGACGTACTCAGCATCGACGACCTCGACACCGACCGGATCCTCCTGATCCTCGACCGGGCGAAGTACCTCAAGGAGCGGCGCAAGCTGGCTCCCAGCACCATCACGCCCGTCGAGGGCCGCACCGTGGCGCTGGTGTTCGAGAAGCAGTCGCTCCGAACCCGGTTCACCTTCGAGACCGCCGTGCACGAGCTGGGCGGGCACGCGGTGTACCTGACCAACGCGGACATCGGCATCGGCACCCGCGAGTCGCTGAAGGACATCGCCCTGAACCTGGCGCGCTGGAGCAGCCTGATCGTCGCCCGCCTGTACTGGCAGAAGGACGTCGTGGCCCTGGCGGAGTACGCCGAGCCTCCGGTGGTCAACGCGCTGACCGAGCTCGAGCACCCGTGCCAAGCCCTGGCCGACATGCTCACGATCCGCGAGGTGTTCGGCGAGGAGCCGGTGCCGGTGACCTACGTGGGGGACGGGAACAACGTCGCCCGCAGCCTCGCCAAGATCTGCAAGAAGCTCGGCTACCCGTTCACCATCGCCGGCCCGGACAACTTCCGCCTGGAGGGCGAGGAGGGCATCGACGGCATCCGTCAGACCAGCTCGGTGGCCGAGGGCGTCGCCGGGGCGAAGGTCGTGTACACCGACGTGTGGGTGAGCATGGGCGACGAGCGCGAGAAGGAGCACCGCCTGAAGGTGTTCCAGCCCTACCAGGTCAACCGAGAGGTGATGGCCCTGGCCGACAAGGACGCGATCTTCATGCACTGCCTGCCGGCCTGGCGCGGATTCGAGGTCACCGACGAGGTGATCGACTCGCCGCAGAGCCGGGTGGTCGACCAGGCGGAGAACCGCCTGCACGCCCAGAAGGCCCTGCTGCAGATGATCCTGGAGGGCTGAAGGTCCCGGGGAATGGTACAAGGTCCCGCCCGACGGCGGGACCCTGCGCTCGTTCAACAGTCCTTAACATTCGCCTGCGACACTAAGGGTGCCATGAAACGCGCTTTCACGCTCATCGAGCTCCTGGTGGTGATCGCCATTATCGCGATCCTCGCCGCGATTCTCTTCCCGGTGTTCGCCCAGGCGAAGACCTCCGCCAAGAAGGCCCAGGCGATCAGCAACCAGAAGCAGATCGGCCTCGCGGTCATCATGTACGCTGGCGACTACGACGACGTCTATCCGCGCAACGACGACTGCCAGCCCGGCACGTCGCTCAACCCCGCGCTGAAGAACGCCCCCTTCAACCCGGTCGGCGCCGGCTGCACCTCGCCGCCTTGGTACAACCGCATGAACCACTACTCCTGGCAGAAGTGGGTCCTGCCCTACGTCAAGAACGTTGAGCTGTTCTTCCATCCGGTGATCGGCAAGCTGGACGTCGGCTCCCCGCGACAGTGGAGCGACAACGGCCAGATCATGGGCAGCTTCGCGATCAACCTGGCCCTGACGGGCGCGCTGAACACCTACAACACCGCTCCCGGCTCGGCGAACCGATTCCGCAACAGCTTCCTGGGCGGCGTGCAGAGCGCCATCCCCAGCGTCGCCGAGGCGTGGCTGATCACCGAGCTGGTGAACCCGAGGATCAACTACTCGCCGCTGTTCCTGGACGGCAGCAGCGGCATCGAGTCGCGCACGGCCTACCCGTTCGCGATCGAGGAGGCTTGGAAGCCGTACCTGTACCGCACCGATTCCAGCTGCGTGTCCACGAATGACATCAACGGCGCGAACGTTCCGTTCGCGGGCAGCATCAACTTCAGCTTCGCCGACGGCCACACCAAGACCCTTTCGGTCGGTGAGTTCATGGCCAAGACGCCGAACGCAGCCGAGTACCAGGTGAGCTCCCGCCCGGCCTGCGGCCTGGGAAGCGGCTCCTGGACGATCTCGTCCAAGCCGGTCTGGACGCAGCCGTGGCCGTTCTGGGCGCTGGAGTAGGCGATCGATGGTCAAAGCCGCGTTCCTAGCCGCGCTTCTTCTCGTCGCGATCGCTCCGTCGGGTTGCGGCCCTCAGGGCGCTTCCGAGGAGACAGCCACCCGGATCTCCGAGATGGAGAAGAGGATGAACGAGAAGCAGATGAAGGAGAACCCGCCGCCTCCGGGAGAGGGTCCGGCGGACTGACCCAAAGCCGAGCGGGCCGGGGCGTTGCTGCGCCCCGGCCCGCTTCCTTTTTGGGACGCCCTGCGATCAGGCCTCGCGGCCCATGATGGCCGCCAGCCGCCGCACCTCCTCCATCAGCTCGGAGAACTGATCCGGAGTGAGCGCCTGCGAGCCGTCGCTCAAAGCCGCCTTCGGGTTCGGGTGCATCTCGATCATCAGCCCGTCCGCCCCGGCGACCACCGCCGCCCGAGCCATGGCGGGCACGTACCGCGCGAAGCCCGTGCCGTGCGAGGGATCCACGAACACCGGCAGGTGCGTATGCGCCTTGAGCACCGGCACCACCGACAGATCGAGCGTGTTGCGCACATAGCTGCGGTCCAGCGGCACCACCCCCCGCTCGCACAGGATCACATTCGGGTTGCCCCGGTGCAGGATGTATTCCGCGGCCAGCAGGAACTCGTCCACCGTGGCGGCGGGCCCGCGCTTCAGGAACACCGGCTTGCCGCTCAGGCCGGCCTCGACCAGCAGCGGGTAGTTCTGCATCGACCTCGCGCCGATCTGCAGGATGTCCACGTACCGGGAGACCAGCGGCACGGCGTCTCCGCTCATCACTTCGCTGATCGTCAAGAGCCCGACCTCGTCGGCCACCGCGCGCATGATCTTCAGGCCCTCCTCCGCCAACCCCTGAAAGGCGTACGGCGAGGTCCGCGGCTTGAACGCTCCCCCCCTCAGAATCCTGGCGCCGGCCCGCTTCACCGCCAGCGCGGCCTCGCGCAGCTGGTCCTCCGACTCGATGGAGCAAGGCCCGCCCATGACCTGGAAGGTGCCCGGCCCGATCTCCACGCCGCCGATGCGCACCACCGTCGGCTGGGGCTGCCACTCGAGCGAGGCCTGCTTGTAGGGCCTGCTCACCTGAGTGACCTTGCTGACGCCGGGAAGACCGCTCAGCAGGTCCTCGAGCGGCTGTCTCGCCTCCTGGGGGATGGCGCTCGGGATGCCCACGGCGGTGCGGTCGCCGGGAAGCACCAGCGGCTCGAGGTGGAAGGAGCGGATCGCCTCGCAGACGCCGTCGATCTCGGCCTGCGTGGCGCCGTACTTCATCAACACGATCATGCGGCGGAGTTTACCGAGGCTCCTGGGTGGTCTCCGGGTTCCAGCCCGCGCGCTCCGGCACCGGCAGTCCGAGCGAGGCGAACGCCCGCTCGACCTTCCGGGCGTCGGCCGCGGCGGCCTCCACCCGCTCGCGCAGGCGGCGGACCGCCTCCGAGTGGGCGGCTTGGAGCCGGGCGACCGTCGCGTCGAAGTCCGCCTGCACCGAGCGCAACGCGGCGTTCGCCTCGGCCTCCAGGGCCAGGTAGCGGAACGTGTAGCCGATCGTCAGCAGCACCGCGATGCCCGCCGGGGCGAACACCAAGGAGAACAGGATCACGGCCACCGGGTTGTCGACCCGGAACGGCCGACCCAGCGCCGTCGCCAGCACGAACGCGCAGACGTACAGAGCAAGCCCGCCGCAACCGATGCCCAGCCCCCACGCGCAACCCGTCTGCAGGTGGTCCGAGGTGCCCCCGAAGGCGGCCAGCCGCTGCCGGATCGTCTCGTCGGCGGACTCCTTGCGCTTGACGGCACCCCTCAGGCTGGCCTCGAACTCCTCCTGCCGAGCCTGAAGCTCCGCCACCGCCGCTCGCCAATGGGCCAGTCGCTCGTCGAAGCAGGCCGTCAGCCGTCGCCGGAGCCACTCCTGCAGGTCGCGCGTCCGTTCCTCGGCGATCGAGGCGGCGTGACGGTCTTCGAGGGGCGATCGGCCCACCATCCGGGCGACGGCCGAGCGGTCGTCGTCCAGAGCGGCCGGCAGCTCCGGGTCGATCCCCGCCAAGGCCAACCCCGCCTTGGCGCGCTCCGCCTCCTGCCGCCAGGCCTGCAGCCGCTCGCGCGCGCGCCGAGCCTCGTTCCTCGCCAGCTCGGCGGCGGCCAGACCCAGCGGTCCCAGCAAGGGCTCGAAGGCCGGCACGGCCCAGAACCCGGCCGCGAGGGACGGCATCGACTGGAGGGTTTGGACGGCCTGCCTGGCGGCCTCGTCGTGGCGCTCGGCGTCGGCGAAGGCGGCCGCGGCGGCCCATCGCGTCTCCGGGTCCGGAGACGCCACCAGCGCGAAAGCCAGGGAGTCCGCGACCTCGGCGGGGGCCTCTCGGCGGCGGTACGCCGCCGCCAGGGTGCGGCCCGCGAACCAGGCCAGAGCGCCTCTGCCGGGACCCAGCCTCAGGCAGGCTTGGAACAGGTTCGACACGACCGACTGGTCCTGGAAGCCGCGCTGGAGGCCCGTCCAGCCCGCCAGCAGGCGCACAACCGGATCGTCTCCCCCCTCCTCTTCCGTCAGCAGGGCGTGGAGGATCTGCGTCGCCTCGCGGAGGCGCTCCTGGCGCTCGATTCCCGTCTCGGCGGCCGCCTCGCTGAGGAGCTCGAACGCCTGGCGAAGCTGTTGTCGGGCCGATCCGTCCTTCCGAGCGACCGCCGCATCCATCGCCTCGCGCAGAACGCGCCCCCTCTGGATCCACTCCCGCCCGAGCGAGTCGGCGTCCTCCTCCAGGGCCTCCCGCAAGGAGCCGGAGGCTGGGCTTCCCTCCCCGGTCAGCATCGAGCGGAGAGCCGCCTCGGCCCCTCCCATCGCCGCGGTGAACGGGAGCCAGACCGGAACCGCCGCCTGCTCCGCCCTCGGCGCGCCCATGCGGTGCAGCTCGTGCAGCCAGACGAGGAAGAACACCTGGGCCTCGTGGCGGCTCGGCGCCAGCAGGGCGAAGCTCAGGCACGCCTCATCCAAGCGCAACCGGTCTCCCGCCTCAGGCAGGGAACCGAAGAGGAGCTCGTCGAGGTTCTGATTCATGGGACCGTGAAACCGGCAACTGTACGTATGAAGACGACGGGTCGGGTTCCCGAGAACCATCTTGCAGGAATGAGCGAGCGAGATTCGGTCGTCGCGACGGCGCCGTGTGGGTCTGGCGGAAGGAAACCGCGCCCGAGCAAGCCCAACTTCCAAGCCAACGTCGTCCGAGTGGTTTCCACCGGCAGGGGCATGGAGCTCGTCGCCGACGGTCTGAACGGTCTCCTCAGGCCTGTGATCGCCAACCCCTTCGACCCCTCGACAGCGCCGAAGTAGCGCGGGTCGGACCGACCAGTCCACGCCAGAGCCGGGGCCAAGGCCTCTCCCCCTCCCTGCCCCAGACGCCCGGCAGCCGGCTCTGGCCGACCCCTCACCCTTCCCGGCGAAGGTCCCGCACACCCGGCGCCCAGGAATCGCCGGCAGGCCCGCGGGCGTATTGGCCTGCAGAGGATGCTGGCAACCCTCGCGGCCGTCTCCGCTCTCGCGAGCCCTCCGATCGCGCAACTCAGGCTGGTGTGCGAGTCCCGCACCTACGTCCCCGGCTCCGCCCTCCGCGCCGCGGTGGTGCTGGACCTGCCGAAGGGGTGGCACGTCTACTGGAGCAACCCGGGAGACTCGGGCGTGCCGCCGAGGGTGCGCTGGAAGCTGCCGCCCGGATGGAAGGCGTCCGAACCCGCGCACCCGGCACCCAAGGCCCACCGCGACTCCGAGTTCGTGTCGTACGTCCACGAGGGAAAGGTGCTCCTGCCCGTGCGTCTGCAGGCCTCTCGGGACGCGCGCGGTCCGGCAAGGTTGGTGGCGGAGGCCGATTGGCTGGTCTGCAAGGAGGGTTGCGTGCCCGAGTCGGCCGTGGCCACTCTCGTGCTCCAGCCGGGCAGCGGGATCGTTCCGAGCGGGGCGAGGGAGGCCGTCGCGGGGGCCTTCCAGTCGATTCCGGCGGTCGGCGGCCGGGGAACGCTACGGTGGGAGGGCGATCGCCCGATCGTGGAGGCGAACGGGCTTGGGGATGCCGCGGGGCTGGAGGCGTTCCCCACGACTCCTGGGGTGCTGATGCACCGGCAACCGGTCGCCCGGGCCGAACGGACGCCGCAGGGTTGGCGCCTGGAGCTGAACCGGTCGGAGTTCCTGCAGGGGCGTCCGCGCGCTCTGGAGCTGCTTTTGATCCCCACCGACCCCTCCGGCCGAAGGCTCGGCCCCGGCAGGGTCTTCGTCTTCGAGGCCGCGCCGAGCGGCCCCTAGGCCTTCCGATTCCGAAACAGCATCGAGGAAAGAACCATGAGAACACCGATCGTGATCGCATCCGCGGCCGCACTCTTCGCGGCGGCTCTCGTCGTCGCGCAGAAGCCTCAGGCGTCCCAGGCCCAGGTGGGCCAGCCGGCGCCCGCCTTCACGCTGAAGGACACCGAGGGCAAGGCCCACAGCCTCTCGTCTTTCAAGGGCAAGTACGTGGTGCTTGAATGGACCAACCACGAGTGCCCGTTCGTGCGCAAGCACTACGGCAGCGGCAACATGCAGAAGCTGCAGAAGTGGGCCAAGGAGAAGGGCGTGGTTTGGCTGACCATCCTGTCGAGCGCACCGGGCAAGCAGGGCTATCTGGAGCCCGCCGAAGCCAAGAGGCTGACGAGGGAGCAAGGCTTCGCCTGCGCGGCGTACCTGTTCGACACCGACGGCCGCGTCGGCAAGGCGTACGGGGCCCGGACGACCCCCCACATGTACGTGATCGACCCGAAGGGCACGCTGATCTACATGGGCGCGATCGACGACAAGCCCACGGCCAACCCGGACGACATCCGTGGCGCGCGCAACCACGTGATGGAGGCTCTCAAGGAGGCCATGGCCGGCAAGCCGGTGTCGGTGCCCTCCACCCAACCCTACGGCTGCAGCGTCAAGTACGCCGACTGAGCGCTCCTGTCCGCAGAAGCGCGAGAAGGGGGCCGGCCCGAATGGGCCGGCCCCCGTTCCGTTCCATGGATGCGAAGCGCCCGAGCCGCTCAGAGAGGATACGGGCTGTAGTTGAAGTACCAGTAGTTCCAGTCGTTGTTCACGCCGCGCCGGTCGATCCAGATGTTCTGGAACCACTTGATGGCGCCCTTCTTGACGGACTTGGCGTGGCCGTCCAGGAACGCCATCGTGGCCGTGCCGTTGTGGCGGTAGCGCGGGTGCGCGGCGCACTCCCAGTTGCCGTCCGTGTTCGGCCCGCAGTCCGTGTCGAACCGCGGATCGTAGTACGGGTTGCCGGGGGTGTACACGTCCACGCCGTCGCGCTGCAGGGTGCTCGTGTCGCCGGGAGTGCCGAGGATCGGGCCGACCCACATGTTCTGCCAGTCGTGGAACCACGGGTAGCCCCAGGCCGAGTGGTTGGCGCCCTTCTCGAGCATCATCACCTTGTCGGCCGGGCTGTCGATGGCCGTCGTGGACAGGCTGCTCACGATCCGCTCCGGACCGAGCCATCCGCCGGGACCGCTGCCGTAGTTGTCCGCGAAGATCGCGTGGTGCAGGCCGTAGCTGTGCCCGCCGCGCTGGGCCTCGGGGTCGTTGGCGCCGACGTTCGCGGTCTTCTTGGGATAGTCGGGGCACACGAACACCCCGTCCTGGCCCCAGGCCTGGGTCACGCCGGCCGAGTTGGTCCGCTGCTTGCCGTTCTTCACGTACGGGTACACGGTGGCGTACCACTGGATGTGGTAGCTGCCCTGCCCGTACTCGGAAGGCGTGTTGACGTCGTCGTAGTCGCTGGAGTACATGATCACCGCCAGCGCGAGGTTCTTGACGTTGCTCAGGCACTGCGTCTTCTTGGCCGCAGCCTTCGCCTGGGCGAAGACGGGGAACAGGATCGCCGCCAGGATGGCGATGATCGCGATGACCACCAGGAGTTCGATGAGCGTGAAGGCTCGCTTTCTCATGTTGTTCGTTTCCTCCTCACCTTCGAGCAGGTGATGCCGTGGACTCCCGCACGTCCAGCGTGCAGGGCCAAATCGTTTGGGCTTGGGGCGGCTCGCCGCCCCAAATCATGTCGAGAACGGACTGCGCCGCGGACTGCGCCATCTCGCGGATCGGCTGGCGGACGGCGGTGAGCCGCGGGGTGACCGCGTCGCAGTACGCCGTGCTGTCGTATCCGACCACGCTGAGCTCGCCGGGCACCCGCACGCCGCTCTCCGCGGCGCGCCGAAGCACCTGGGCGGCCATCCGTTCGTTCCAACCGAGCAGGGCCGTGTGCGGGGGACGGCCCGACCACCATCCGGCGAAGTCCGAGGCCTCGCGGTCCCACACCAGCACGTCTTCCGGTCCCGCGGAGAGGCCGGCGTCACCCGACCACCGCAGGAACGCCTCCATGCGCACGACCGCGTCGGGGGTGTCCTCCTCTCCTCGCTCCATCACGAACGCCACCCTGCGGTGGCCGAGGGCCGCCAGGTGCTCCAGCGCCAGGCGGGTGCCGGACTCGTTGTCGCAGAAGATCGAGACCAGGCCGCGCACCCTCAGAGGCGAGCCCGCGTTGAGCGTCACCACCGGGATCGGCAGCTGGGCGCCCTCGGGCACCCGGCCGCGGCCAGAGTCGTACTTGCACCAGATCACGCCGTCCAGGCGGCCGTCGGCCAGCGTGCCCCACACGTCGTCCGAGTCGACCTCCGGCAGAATGGTCAGCCGGTAGTGGTTCGCGAAGAGCACGCTCGCCACGCCGTCCAGCAGGTAGGGGTAGTAGAGCGGCCCCTCGGCGATCGACCCGAAGCGCTCGAACACGAGACCCACCGTCTGGGTGCTGGCCTTGCGCAGGCTGCGGGCCAGGCGGTTCGGCCGGTAGTTCAAACGGCGGGCGACGTCGCGGATCGCGGCGGCCTTCTCGGGGCTGACGCGCACGGTGTGGCCCGCGCCGTGCAGCACCTTGCTGGCGGCCGCCGGGCTGACCCCGGCCTCTCGGGCGACGTCGCGCAGCGTCACGGCCATCGTCTCACCTCTTCTGATCGGGCTGCGGCTGGCCGACGCCGCCGCCGGTGATGCGCGACTTGAGCATCTCCTTGACCTCGGGGCTCAGGTTCGGGTCGTCGTCGATCGCCTTCCGGCGCTTCTCGACGGCCGCGCGGATCTCGTCCTGCGAGGGCTCCTGCGTGCGGGGGTCCCCGCAGGCGACGCAGACGACGAGACCGAGGGCGGCCCAGGCGGCGATCCAAGTTCCGATCTTCATGCGCGGCTCCGATAAACGGTTTTATCAATAAACCGATTTATCGGGCATTGTAACACACTTTTGCGCTCATGCCAACGGGCTGGGACCGGCCGCGGGAACCTTTCCGGCCCTCCGGGCGCTCCTAGCCAGTGTGGACACGATCGGCCTGATCGCCCTCTTGGCCCTGTGGCTGTTCTTCCAGTTCTATCTGGGGCCCAGGCTCGGGGTGCCAACCTGAATGTCCGGCTCCTGCTCGGTGGATCCGAGCGAGCGAGGCAAGAAGGACGACGAGTGACCGCGGGCGCCCCCGTTGCTGGAGCGTGCTCCGCCGGATCCCGGCGCGGAGTTCCTCAGGTCCGAAGGCACAACGCTACGGGACGGGAGGGGTTGCGCTTGGCGGAAGGCGGATGGGCGCCGATCGCCGGCTTGGGCTGGCGCGGTCCCTCGCGGGGCGCGCCGCCACCCCAGGCTGGTGTGGCCGGGCGCCTCGTCGGGCGGCAGACCCGGACCGCGATGCGGACCCGCTCGAGATCCCCATCGGGCCGCCGTCGTCTGGGAGCCCCGCGGCTCCCCCTGCGAATGGCCGAACCCTGACCCCTCCGAATCGCACCCGGCTCGCGTCCCGCCAGGCGACTCCGCCAGACGCAGGAGCGTCCGCCACCTTTGCCGAGCCCGTGTGATCCGCTTCCCAGGCGCACGAGCGCCGAACGCCTCCGACCGGCGTCCAGCCGGTCTGGAGGCCTTCCCAACACCCCCGCTCTGCGTTGCGAGGCGGAAGGTCTGAGGACAACCCGCGCTCTCGAGCGGCCTGGATGCCTCACTTACGCCCCGCCTTTGCGATGGGATGCTCTCCATGCTCCGGAGGCGAGGCTCTCCCCAACGCGGAGAGCGCGACTCCCGAACGCTGCACCGCAGAGGGACGATCGACAATGCGACCCCGCTCCTCCCTCGCCGAGCGAGGAGGGCTGGGGTGGAGGGTGCCGTCGCGGGCTGTCCCGAGGGTGGCTCCGACCGGGTTCGGTGTGGCCCTGCGACGGTGAAGCACGCCTTCGCCCGCGGCCAGCCGCCCAGCCACGGCCACGGGTCGGATGCCCGCCTCGGGAGGCACCAGCCGCCCTC
>Ga0209018_1001415_pt1 | contig 19335 bp, 14 predicted proteins | sample YNPBryBLVA2012_FD_185814 | JGI IMG/M metagenome (GOLD analysis project Ga0209018, IMG submission 185814) | Anoxygenic and chlorotrophic microbial mat microbial communities from Yellowstone National Park, USA - YNP Bryant BLVA 2012 (SPAdes)... ...
CAAAAAGGGCGTTTCTGCTGCCCAAACCGCTTGAAATTCGATTGGTAAGGTACTGTTCCCACCCTGACTCTTCCGTCAGGGAAAAATGGTTTGTCTAAACTCGAGTATAACAGAAAACGGTTAAATAGCAATTGCTGAGGCGTTCACGAGAGAACGACCCAACCGGAGTCCACGATGGTCTGTTTGTGTTTCCTGACTTGCTCGATGAACCAGGTCAATTTCGCAATGTCCTTTCCTTTCGTCTGACCATCAATGATGGTAAATATGAGATACAGGTCCCAATCATGGACGGCGTCTAGTAGGGCGTGGAACGCTTTTTCGTCATAGCAGCCGGTTGTTTGGAATTGTTTCCACAGCGTGTAGTTCTCGTCATGAAATTGCAGGGTGGTGAGCAAATCGTAGTCATCCGTGAATTCGCTGGCAAACGCCCGGGCCAGGGACTCGTGGCTGCGCGGGTGGGTGGCCGGCACGCTGGTTCGGATTGCATCGGCTTTGAAGGTGTCGTGGACGTGGATCAGGAATTTCAGTTTCCAGTAAATTTCCTCGTTGGGCAGACGGGGTTTCAAGCGTTCGAGATTGACTTCCAATTCGGCAATATGGTTCTTCACCTTGCCTTCCGGGTGACCAGGATGAGGCGGCTTATATTCGAACTCGATGTTTTTTCGATAACGTTCGTCGGCTAAGACCTGTTCGGTCAATCGTTGATAATCCATTGGGCTTCAAGCGGGTCGAGCCTTACCTTGCAAGTAGAGTTCGAAGATGCGACTGAACATCTTGTAAGTATGCGCCTGTTTCTGCACCAGTCCCTTTGCTGTAATCAGTTTGAAGACGGGCTGCGGAATACGCTCGAAATGCCCGCGGACGACTTCCAGCAGGGCTGTCTGTTCTTCGGGAGAGAGGCTTTCCCATATTTTTTGGCATTCATCTTGCAAGAACTCTTGCTTGATTAGCCAGTTGAAATCCCCCATCTGTTCTTTCTCGATAGCAAAATTGATGTTGAGGCTTAGCAAGGCTTGCATCAAACCGGGGTGACCGCCGCTGGCATGGACAATGGCCTCCCGTATGATTGGCTCCAGGCGAAATTCCCGCCGTTCCTCCATTTGCCGTAAGGCCCGCAGCGCATCATCGTAATTGAGGGGCCCCAGTCCAATCATGCGATGAGACAACAATTCGTAAAAACTCTCGTTCTCTGAGGGAGGGCGCAGCCTTTCGGGCAAGTCGCGCAGGAACAAACCGTAACACACCTGATTCTTGTTGGCATCGCGCACCGCGCGCAATTGGGCAAAGATTTCCTTCGGCATGGTGTGATACATTTTATCGAATTCATCCAACAAAAAACAGACGTTGAGGTCATATAGTTTGCAAAGCCGATGAACCGCGAGTTCGAAAAAGCGTAAGGCTTGCAAATCATCCCGCCTTTCCATGACTTTTTCATCCAAATTTGCAAGTTGCTGGAAGATTTCATCGGCGGCCTCGTAACGGCTGCTGCCCAACATCATCGAACTGATGAGCAACTCGTAAAAGGTCCAGTCTGCGCCTGGGAGATGGCGGTTCAAGTCTACTCGGATCAGCCAGGTAGACTGGGCGCGCTCTTCCAGATAGTGATTTTGCACATCTTCCCGCATGATGAAGTCTAGCAAGCGGGTTTTTCCGGCGCTGGCGCCGCCGATGACGAAGAACGAATCGGCGCTCTTGACATAGCCAAACAAGCGTCGAACGACTTCTTTGCGGTAGGAAAGAGGATGCTCTGGACCAATTTCTTTCATTCGCTGCCTTCCTTCATAATATCTTTCCACTCTTCAGGCGGCCAGGGTTCGTTCCAATGCTCCAGGCGGTGACAGAGGATGCTGGCAAGCATGAGAGCGCGATGCTGGCTCAAGGTTTGCGCCGACTCACCGATGATTGTAGCACGAAAGAGCGTATTGAATAAGAGACCCAACAAATATTGCCGCGCGTCGGTGAGGCCGGTCACCTCTCGCGCCAAGCGCCGCAAGAGCGAGATGGTTTGCATGGATTTTTTTACCTCTGCATCCTCGAATCTATCGAGGTTCTCCAAAGGTTCGAGTTCGATACTTCGAGTTACGTCTATACATAATTGATAGAAAGAGGGCAGGTTTTCCCGCGCGCTCAGACGATTGATGAGATCGCCCTCCAATTCGACAAAATCTTGGAGGATATGTCCCTCGCCGCTGCGTTCGAAATCAATCACCCAGGCGTTACGATGGTCGTCAATCAAGAGATTGTCTCCGTGCAAATCGCCATGCGTCACGGCCAGAGCAGTGCTTTTTGTGATACTTGCATCATTTTCCTCTGCGGCCTCTCCCATTTTCTCTTGCAGCCAGGTAAGGGGATTGATTGGAAAAATATGCTTTGGAAGTTTGTTTTGCATCACTGCTTGCACCTCTGGAGCATGAAACTTACGAACACGCTCATACCACTCTTTTCCCCACACCTTTACATACTCTCGAAACAAAGAAACGTTTTTGCATTCTTTCGGGCTGGCATACAAAGGTGACCAGGTCTCGCAGAAAAAGCGTCTCAGGCTATATTCGATATCGGCAAAAGAGGCTTCGCTATAAAAGCGTGAAAACGTGCGGCTGTCTGTGCTTCCCAAAGAGGTGTAAATTGCGCCGCCAATGTCCCACAGGATGACCGGATTGGACAATAATGGATGAAAGTAACCTTTTAGATAACCCTGAATATACGTTCGATAACGCTCGAACTCGATGGACATTTTTCTTGCCCGCGCCAACTTGACAACCACCGGTTGTTTGTTGTCTTCATATACTTTCAGAATGACTGACTTTGGGCGGGGGACAGTCGAATAGGTAGATGCAGCCGAATCGGCGCCCATTTTTTCGAGGCGCAAACGTCCTGCGTTGGGGAACAGGCGAACGAATATATCCGTGATTTGATCGTGATACTCAGCAGCGACTTTCTCACACAAGATACCGGCAATCTCCTCCAGTATATCGCTTGGCTCGATGACGATTCCCTTCCAAGAGGCGCACAATTTCCTGGCCTCTCGCTCTACTTTTTCTTTCAAGACAGCCGGACCTTCTCCCTTCCCCACATAACTGGCCGCGCCAATCTCATCACTCCTGCGGATATTCTCGATGTCGACGCTGGCGCTCACGATGATGGAGACCGCCGGCTCGATTTCTGGCACCAGTTTCAAACCGCTGACATCTTCATCGTCCAAATCATCTATCAGGCGCAGGTCAATCACGGCCAATTGGCAGCGCTGTTCGCGGGCCTGGCGCTTGGCGTCTTCCAGCAGGGCATTCCCAACCCCATAAGCCAGAACCGGCGTAAATCCCCAATGAGTTGCCAGTTCCTGGTACATGTTCCGGATGCGCTCGTTGTTGTCCACGATGAGAACGCGCGGTTTTGTATTTAAGCAAGGATGACCATTCATATTCAGATTTCCTCATTCCAGGGTGGTATCCTCGAACTTCGTCACAGGAAGTTTGATCGAAAAAGTCGCTCCCTCTCCGGGCGCAGAGGGCAGCAAGCGAATACTGCCGCCCATATCCTCCACGAATTGCCGCGTCATGAGCAAGCCAAAACCCCCGGAAGATTTGGTGGTGACATTTTTCCTGAAGAGGGATTGTTGCACCTCTTCCGGCACGCCCGGGCCATCATCTTGGAACAAGATTTCTACCATATCCTCTTCCAATTTGCGCGTGCTGATAGTAATCTTCTTTTGGGCCATTTCACTCATGGCTTTGTCGGCGTTGCGCGTCAGGTGGCGTAATATGCGGCGAAAATCGGCTGGGTTGACGAAAATGTACTCCTCATTCGCGTTGAGCAGGAATTCGATTTCGATGTCTCGTTGCCGAGCAATCGGTTCTGCAAATTTCCTCAGGATCTGGTCGAGGGGTAGCGTCTGTTTCCCCTGTGTGCTTTGCTTGCTCTTCGGCCCAGCCTCGATCAAACGCTTGGCGCATTGTTCGATGTTACTGACGTAATTGACCAATCGTTCATCCCCCTGCACGAATTCTTTGAGCAAGTAAGTGTAGCCTTGAATTTCTGCCGCTTCGTTGTTGATGTCGTGCGCAATATCCGCAGCCCAGGAAGTCATGGCCGCAATGCTGGTCTTGAAACTCAGTTGTTCGCTTTGATGAACCCGATCCAGGCCCATACTCAGTTGACTGGCGACCGTTTCGACCAACGCCTGGTCGTCCTCGCTAAAGCCATGAATGGCCGCGCGTTCCATTACAAGCACCCCCAATAGCTCGTGCTTGCTCCCCATCAGGCTGATACAGAGTTCGGAGCGATTCGCGGGGATCAGTTTCAAGTATTCTGGATACTTCTGCACATCTGGGGCGTTGATTGTGACGCTGCGCTTTTTTTGGAGCGCTTCGCGGGCAACCTTGCAGGCAATCGAGGGCCCATCCAGGGGAAAAAGCCTTTTCTCGTACATTTTGGATCTTGGGATGGGATAGTATTTCAATGTGGCTGGCGCGAAGCGCAAGGCCTTTTGGTCTTCGTCATAGGTCAGGATGCACATGGCGGTTTGGGGGAAAATTTTGCCCAAATCGTCCAATACCTTGATCAACATTTCGTCCCGTTCGATTTCTGTATTGATGGCTTGGGCTGTTTCGAGCGCGACTTTCAACCTTTCGTGATGCCGTTGTTCTCCATATCGTCTGGCATTGGCAATTGCCACTGCGGCCAAACTGGCAAATGAACGGGCGTGATGAATGTCCTGTTCGGTGAAATTGCAAGCCTTACGGTAATCGAGATAGAGGACGCCCAAGTTTTGCTGCGTAAGCGTATCCCGTATGGCAATCCCAATGAGCGCCTTGACGCCTTCTCGTTGGATGAAATGATGATTTGCAAGTCGATTCACCCCGATCCTTGCATCTTCACGATCCACATCTGGAATGACCAGTTCGCCCTCTCTCAGCACGTGCGCAGACACCCCACTTTTCCTGGGTTTTGCTTTTACGACACTTTCGAGAGGCACATTTATGTTGCCGGCATAACTGATGTTCTGAATGTCGAAAACCTGGGTGCCTTCTACCAATGGGTAAACGATGACCCAGTCTGCCTCTGTAATGGTTCGCGCCGTCTCGCAAATTTCCTGAAGGGTCGTTTTCAGCGTATCTGGCTTGGCGCCGCTCAAAATCGTGTAATTTGCGCTGATGAGACGATTGCTTTTCTTCTGCTGCCTGAGCGTTTCCCATACCAGACCGCTATAGTTCAACAAAGTTTGCAGATGATCGAGCATTTTCTCGCTTAGCGGACGGCCATTGTGTTTGTTGTCTACGATCACAGCCCCAATGACGCGGTCAGCGGACGGGATGGGCAAGACAGCGCATTCGCCAAGTTCGACTCGCTCGGTGATTGGCTTGGGCAATCCCTGCCGGGCTTTGTCTGGCGGGATGATCTTTCTTTGTCTATCTTGCATGGCCTGGTGAAGGAGGGAATTTTGCCCGACAAGAGGGAGCGTTATTCCTTGCGCCAGGAAGTGGAAGTCGGTGAAATGGACTTTCTTTTGCTTGAGTTCGGCCAGGAAATCATCGAATTGATAGTTTCGCTTTTTATCTATTTCCCAATCCTGATGCGCCTTCACAGAATCGTTCGTGCCAATCCCTTCTTTGCCGGTCAGACACGTATGCTCCTCATTTTCCAGGAACAATAGCGCGCGGTTGAAGCCCGTCCCAAAATCGGCCGTGGCAAAAGTCAAAGCAGTCAACCACAAATCGTCCTCATGTTCCTGGGCAATGCGCAACATTTCCATCATCGTGCGGCGGAGGACATTCGAACACGCTGCATCGCGTCGTTCGATTTCATTGTTGTGAATCAGTTGAATGGCGCCGGCAATTTGGTTGGCTACCTGCAAAATCAACTCATGGTCACGGTAGGTGAATGGCTCATCCTCCCCATATCGCTTGAGCGTCATTCCGCCAATGGTCGTTTTGCCCACTTGCAAACGGACGCCGATGCAACTGGTCGGCGCCTCCCCTTCGAGGTCAATTCCATGCTCGGCGAGACGTTCAGGCACCTCAGAAGGCCAATAAATGCTGAGATCTTCTTGCGCCAGCAAAAAATGTTCGATTTTCAAGCGGCTTGGGTCGGGCAATTCCTTGCAACGCACGCCATTTTCATACAGCAAGCGCGGTTCTATTCGACCGCTTTCCGCATCCCGCAGAAAGAAGACAAAATGAGGCGCCTCCATGAGCAAATCAATTTGTCCATACACTTCATCGAGCAGTTCCGATAAATCGGTTTCTTCGATGGCCTTGGCCATGACCTGACGCCCAATATGGCTGACAACGGCATTGTCTTGCGCATAACGTTTTTTGCGGGTGAGCAGACTGATATTTTGCAGGACGATGGTCGCCTGCCGAGCAAAGAAATTCAATAGGGAACGCTCATGTCCACTGATGACTTTTTCCCGCTGTCCATAATCCAGCATCAGCGCGCCCAACAGGGTGTTGCCGCCCCATAAGGGCAGAACAGCCATCTCTCCCGCTGGCCAGCGGTAATGGGGGAGCAGCGCATTTTCACGAATTTTTTTCAACTGTCTTGGGGGGAAAACGATGGCGTCGCGTGAGGGGGGATCCTGATGGATTCCGAACCATTCTTCTATGGGGTAGAGTTCTTTTCGTTTTCCAGGGTGAGAAAACGCCGCCATGCAGTCTTCTCCGGCGCACGTGATTCCAATCATCCAGTTGCTTGTATTGGCATCTTCTTTGGTAGGCACCCAGAACAAGTGCGCTCGGGCAAAGCCCAATTTCACGGCGTATTGGACAACGATTTGAGCGACCTCTTGAAAAGTCTCTTTTTGCAATGCCTCTTCCATCATGCGGGTAAAAATCTTCTGCCAGTCATGCTCGCGTTGTTCCTTGCGCCATTGTTTCAAAGACTTCAGTAAAAACAACAATTCCTTGTTTTCGAAGGGTTTGGATAAGTATCGAAAGGCGCCGGCTTCATAGGCGCGCACCCCACTTTCCAGGTCTTCGACGCCGGTGAAAACGATGGCATCCGTATCGGGGCTGATGGTTCGTAATTCTTGCATGACCTGGATGCCATCTTTCCCCGCTCCGAGACGTTGGTCAATGAGAAAGACCTCGAAAGGCTTGCCGGCACGAACAGCCCGCTCGACTTGTCTACGGGCGTTTTCGAAGGTGGTCGAGATTTTGGGTTTGGCTTCTCCCGCCTCTTCCAAGATGAGTTTGATGGTCTCTGCAAAAAAGGCATCGTCGTCAAGGATGAGAACCCGACACATGCCGCCTCCCTATAACCGGTAGGGAACTTCCAAGGCAAAGGTCGTTCCGCCCAGGATATGACTTTCTTGCACGAAGAGCCGCCCGCCCAGTTTTTCTTCTGCCAGGCTTCTGGAGATGTACAGCCCGATGCCGCTGCCATCTGGCCGGGTGCTGTAGCCTGGCTCGAAAACGGTTTCCCACAGACTGGCGTGAATGCCCGGTCCGTTGTCTTTGACCAGGATGCGGACAGGTGTATGGGTAGACGGCACGGCGTCCATGTCCAAAAGAACCTCTACCCTCCCTCCATGTTGAGAGCGGAAGGCAGCGATTTGCTGAACCGCGTTAAGCAGCAGGTTGAGCAGGATTTGTTGCAGAGCGGCCGCTTGACTGCGGACCAGGAGCAACTTTTCGGGGGGGGTGAACGAGAGAGTGACATGTTCTCGCTCGGCGATGTCTCGCATCAAGGTCAGCGTCTCGGCGATGATTTCGTCCAGGCGCAAGATTTCGTTTTTGTTCTTGGTGATGATGCGCCCAAACATACGGGTGGTGGTGACAATTTTACGGATGGTTTGTTGAATTTCGGCCAGTTCGGTTGTCAGCAGGTCAGCCTTTTCGTCAGGATGTTCACTTCTTTTGATGTTTTCCAGTTTCGTCTTGAAGATCTCCAGACGACTGTTTAGCGGTCCCATCAAATTGTTGATTTCATGCACCATGGCGCGCGTCAGTTGACCGATCAAGGCAGAACGCTGGATGATGGTGGATCTTTCACGGAACAGACTTTGTTCCAGTTCAGCCCCAATCACCCAGGCAATCGCTTCAGCGTAGACTTGGTCTTCCTCGTAAATCTCTTGCGGCTGACTGTGTAAAAAGACCAGGGCATATTTCTGCGGTAAGGTCACCGGCACGGGGACGCCAAGGCAGGCTTGCATGGGGAAGAGGTTCAAGAGATATTGGAAGCGCGCTTCATCTTCTTTCAGGCATTTTTCTTTGATGACGGTTTCCTCATCTTCGGCGATGTCGCGTACAGGGCTGTAAATCAAGGAAGGGATGGCGTGATTGTTCAACGGAGATTGCAGCGAACTCTCTACAATGGATACCGTGCGCCGCACCGTATCTACCTGGAACAGGATGGCTGCTTCGAACCCCAGGCGGAGTCGGCCCTTTTGGAGGATGGCGCGCAGCGAGCGGCCAGCGCCAACCTGGTCATCCATTTTTCCTTTTACGGGAAGTTCTTGGGGCGTTGACGATGGTCCTATGGGCTGATGCCCATTCTTTTTGAGGAAATCCAGCATGTCTTCTGGAATCAACGGTTTGGGCAAAAAGTCTACCCCTCGTTCTTGCAGACGGTCCAATTCCTGGCTTTTTTCGTCTGCGCTGGCATATTCTGTGGTGAGGACAAGCCGCACCTGGGGGAATTTCTCCAACAACTGATTGGCCAGGGTAATGCCGTCCATGCCGGGCAAGCCTACGTCTATGAAGACAATATCCGGCAAACGAGTCTCCAGCGCCCTCAGCGCCTCTTCGGCAGAACAGACCACATCTACTTTCTGACCGACAAGTTTGAGCCAATTGGCGACCAGTTTAGACTGTTTGGGGTCATCCTCGACAATCAGAATCCGTTTGCGGTTCGATTTGTCTTTGATGAGCGCTTCGATTTCGGCCTTTTTGCTGGCTTCGATGGGGAGCAATCTCGCTGTCGAGCCGCTAGAGGCCGACGTTTTCTCGGCCGGCAAGCCCAATCCGAGGCGTCTTTTGGAAGTGTCAATGTGCTGGACGACAACACGCACGCGATCGCCCGGCCAGAAGAGTTCCAAGGGCGATTTTTGTACCCAGGCCGGAAAACTGGATTGATGCAGCAAACCTGTGACGCCCGATTCCAGTTCTACGAAGGCGCCATATCCCATCACGCCCGTCACGGTGCCTTCATAAACTTTGTTCTTGCTCAGATAACTCGAGATGTTTTCCCAGGGGTCGTTTTCGGCCAGACGCATGCTCAACTCGATGGTTTGTCCCTCTGGGCTTCGGATGGGGACGGCCCACACTTCCGAGTTGACCGGGTAAAGTTGTTTCCAGTTGAGACGTTTTTCCTGCTCCCAAGAAATTTCTCGTACCCGGATGATGCCTCTCTGACCATTGCTCAGTTCCACAGATAGGCCCAGGGGTAAATGTTTGACAATTTTGACCGGGATGCGTTTGGGCGTAGATGTCCCCATGAGACCTTACTCCTCTAAGAAGATCGTATCTGGCAAACCAAGTTCGGGCGGATAGGGGAAGCGGAAGACCGCATGGGCTTCCTCCAAACTGGCCAGTTCGCTCAGGCGGGGCAGCAAAAATGGGCGCTCGGCGTAGATGATGTCGAGAGCCTGGATGTGACGGCTCCATTCCGCCGCTTCCTCGTTGTTCCTGGGCCGAATGACTTGAAAACCGGGTAGAGACCGTTCTGACGTATCACGGGTAAGCGCCGAGCCAACGCTGCGAAGCAGATATTCGTCCAGCAAAGAAGAGGAGACAAGATGGACTTGTAAAGAGAAAAATTTGTTCCAGGGGGAGATGAAGCGAGCGATGAATGGTTCGATCCATTTCTCGAAATGTTGTAAATAAGGTTCTTCCGAGGAGGCCGCCTCGGGCGTTTTCATGGCCTTTTGCATTTCCAAAAGGGCTTGTCTTTCCGCCTCGAATAAGAGGGTGGGGCTGAGCGAGATGTTCAGCAAGATATCGTGCGGGTAGTGCGCCAAAGCGCGCCAGATTTGCTCGTCGGAGCGTTTGTCGGTCTGCCAGATTCCCACCACGCGACAGGTTCCTTTGGAGGTTTGCAAAGGACGTTCGAAGCGCCGCAGGCAGGCAATCGAGGCTGGCTTGGTGCAGTGTTCGAGGATTTGCTTGCCGGTCAGGCGTTCGAATGCCTGTTGAGACGCCATGGGGTGAACGGTGTAATCGTAAGGGAAAATGGCCTGCACTTCTCGCAAATAGTTCAAGGCCGAGGCTCTGGCCTGCTCTTGTGATTCGGCTGTCGTCTTGCCTATTACGCTTAACAGCAAACCGGTCTTTGGCACGCTGATACAACGCAGCGCCAACGTCCGCTGCTCGGCTGGAGGATCAATGGGATTGTTGTGTAACTGCGCTTCCAGAAACAATTTTTGCCGGTCGAGCGCCTCTTCCAAAAGCACGGCCGCGTTGAAGCCCCATTTGAGTTGCTCTCTATGCTTGTAGGGACGAATCCCAATCTGGCAGGCAAACATTGCCTGCCATGAATGCTCTTGTTTCTCGGAGGAAGGTCGTATGCACGGCCTGGTCTCGATCCAGGCTGTGGAGGCGTTCGGCGGCGATGACACTGCGCTCATTTCCCTTTCTTCTTTTTGGGAGGAGAAAGCAGGTTGATAATCGTGGATTTCGATTCGCTAGCGGGCTTCTCTTTCTCTGGTGGGATTTGAGGCAGATTCCTGGTGCCCTCTGCCAGGGCGCTGAGGATATTTTTGAGTAACTGTGTGTCATTGGCATCTCTAGGGAAACCCGCTATGGTTTGTGTACGAATCAATGCTTCGAGCGCCTTGCCGAGGGTTTCCAATTTCAAATATTGCATTTCAGGGAGGCTTTGCAGGTATTCCAATTCCACACTCAAACGGCGGGCAGGTTCCAGGATTTCACTTCGCCTGGCTTCGGTCTGCGCTTGGAGTTCTTGAAGCAACTGTTCACATTCGGCTTTGATGATTGCCAATCTTTTTTGTTCTTCTGCAATTTCTTGTTGTTGAATGAGGCCTTCTCGCTCTATGGCGCTCTTTTTTTCTTGCACCAGGTATTCTTGTTTCAGCGCGCTGACTTTTGGGTCGCCGTACCTTTCTTTGAGAACGACATCCAGAAGTTCGAAAGCCTGGCAAGCCTGGTTGTGGGTAACCTGCTGTTTGATGGAGTCAATAATCTCATCATCGGAGATGGCCGGTTGACTGCCAGGCTCGCCTATGATTTCATGATGGCTATGTGTGGTAATGAATTTTTTGATGGCAGACTCACAGGCGGTCAGCAAAGCATCCAGCGGTTTGGCAACGTTGGCAATTTCGAGCGGGTCGTTGACCTTATAGTTGATGGAAATCGTCAGAGATACTTTCGAGCCATCCATCGTGGAGGCGATGATGGCAGGGAAATTGAAAGTGCGCTCGCGCAAGTCAACGTATTGGAGCGTGTAGGCACCGTCTGGCAGTTCTTTGTAGCCTCCCTGCACGAACACCATTTTTTCCCCGGTGTTCGATGTAACAATGGCGGCGGTCATTGGCGGGAGCGATAAGTAGCAGCCAGGAAAGAATGGCAATAATAGCGCGCCAACCATGAATGGAGCCGGTTGCGTCAAGATAGAGGTTTCGCCGAATGCAATTTGGGGTGGTTCTCTTCTTCGTCCCCAATATTCATGCCACTTTTGTGCCAACGAACGATGATCTTCTCGAGCCATGGAATGACCTCCTGAACGAATAGCCCCACCCCTCACCCCAATTTATGGACGGCTGTTTTGACATCTGCGCGACGCATTGTTTACCCATTCGCATATAATTTAGTGTATATCATTTTTTTGCGAAAGGCAATAGCGTGTTCAAAGTCGAGTTTCACTGTCACACGCTCTACTCCAAAGATTCCCTTGCGCGCCCAGAAGCCCTGTTGGAGGTTTGCCGCCGCAAGGGCATCGAGCGACTGGTGGTGACGGATCACAATACCATTGCAGGGGCGCGGGCGGCGCAGCGCTTGGACCCGCAGCGGGTCATTGTAGGGGAGGAGATTATGACCAGCGGCGGCGAATTGTTGGCCGCGTATGTGACCGAGGAAGTGCCTGCCGGTCTCTCGCCGCGAGAGACGATTCGGCGCTTGAAGGCGCAGGGCGCTTTCATCAGCGTGTCGCATCCGTTCGATGTGATGCGCAGCGGGCATTGGCAAGAAGAGGATTTGCTGAGCATTCTGCCGGAAGTGGACGCCATCGAGGTGTTCAATGCCCGCTGCTGGCTGCCGGCGTTCAACCGCCAGGCGCAGGAATTTGCGCGCGTTCATGGCGTGGCAGGGACGGTCGGGTCGGATGCGCACGCGGCGCTGGAGGTGGGACGCGCCGTCCTTTTGCTGGAGCCGTTCCAGGGTCCCGAGGAGATGCGGGCAGTCATCCGGCGGGGGATTCCCCAAGTGCGTTGGTCGCCGCCCTGGTTCCATTTGCTCTCGCGCTATGCGGTTTGGCGCAAGAAGTTCAAAGCCGCAAATTTTTCTTTACAAAATAGGCCGCCCTCGTTATAATAAGGGTCTGTTCGGGCGGGTAGCTCAGTTGGTTAGAGCACTGCGTTGACATCGCAGAGGTCGCAGGTTCGAGCCCTGTCTCGCCCACTGGGTAAGTACACAAGTATACAAGTAGATGCAGTGACCGGGACGAGTACGTGACGACGGTCTGCCAGGGAGAAGAGGCCGTAGACTGCAAGCCTCTTTCAGAAACAGTCACCGAAAACCACCCGTGAGCATCGAGCGGAACAGTGACCCGTGATCAGGGGTCAGTCAGTATGCGAGACGGTTGGCCGCGTTATAGGCCGTCAATGAGATGGGCTGGGAGACCCTAAAGGTCTCCAAGACCTTTGGTCTGGCTCAAATCGGGTGGAAGCGCGTGAGTTATCCTCTCGCCCCGTGTGTGGGCGAGAGTTTTTTTTACTCCCTTTCCTGTCCCATGTTGGCCGGGGCAAGGAAGGGGCCGATATAACGGTAGCAGACCCAAGTCCAGAAAGGATGCGAGAATGGCGCAGCAAGAACAGGAAAAGTATTCAGAGTCCAAACTCTATCGAATTCGTCACTCGGCAGCGCATATCATGGCGCAGGCTGTCTTGGAGATGTTTCCTGAGGCGAAGTATACGATTGGGCCGCCCATCGAGAATGGCTTTTATTATGATTTCGACCTGCCGCGGCCGTTGACCAATGACGACTTGCCGAAACTCGAAAAGCGGATGCGGCAGATCATTGCCGGGGGGCATGATTTCGTGAAGGAAGTCGTGCCGGCCGAGAAGGCGCGCGAGATTTTCAAGGATCAACCCTATAAATTGGAGTTGATTGATGGCTTGGAAAAAGGCGGTTTCGATGAATATGGACAGCCGCTCGAAGAGAAGCCGGAGATTTCGATTTACAGGTCGGATACGTTCGTGGATCTGTGCCGCGGGCCGCACGTGGAGAATACGCGCCAGATCAACCCGGCAGCCATCAAACTGATGTCCATCGCCGGGGCGTATTGGCGAGGCGATGAGAACAACAAGATGCTGACGCGCATCTACGGCACGGCCTGGGAAAAGGCAGATGACCTCGAGCGTTACCTGGATATGCTCGAGGAAGCCAAAAAGCGCGACCACCGCAAACTGGGCAAGGAATTGGAAATCTTCTTTTTCGAGGATGAGGTCGGTCCCGGCCTGCCGTTGTGGATGCCGAACGGGGCGGTGATGATCGAGGAACTGGAGAAACTGGCAAAGGAAATGGAAGAGAAGGCCGGCTATCAGCGCGTGCGCACGCCGAATTTGACCAAGGAGGACCTGTTCATCCGTTCCGGCCATCTGCCTTACTACGCCGAGAGCATGTACCCGCCGATGGAATTGGAAGGGGTGAAATACTACGTCAAACCCATGAACTGCCCGATGCACCACAAGATTTTTGCTGCGCGGCCACGTTCCTACCGCGAATTGCCCATTCGCTACGCAGAATATGGGACGTGTTACCGTTATGAGAAGTCGGGCGAATTGTTTGGCCTGATGCGTGTGCGCTCGATGCAAATGAACGACGCTCACATCTATTGCGCTGAAGAGCAGTTCGAGCAAGAGTTCATGGGCGTCATCGCCTTGTACAAGAAGTACTTCGATTTGTTTGGCATCGAGAAATACGTCATGCGCCTGTCTTTGCATGGCAAGGCGGGGCTAGGCAAGAAGTACGTAGACAACGAGCGCCTTTGGCTCAAGACGGAAGATATGGTGCGCCGCGCCATGGATAACGGCGGCGTGCCGTATGTGGAGGTCGAAGACGAGGCTGCTTTCTACGGCCCGAAAATTGACGTGCAAATTTGGTCGGCAATTGGGCGGGAGTTTACGCTGGCAACCAACCAGGTGGACTTTGCCGTGCCGGAGCGTTTCGACTTGAAATTCGTCAACAAAGACGGGCAGGAAGAGACGCCCTTGTGCATCCACCGCGCGCCGCTCAGCACGCACGAGCGCATGATCGGTTTCCTCATCGAGCATTACGCCGGCAATTTCCCGGTCTGGTTGTCTCCCGAACAAGTGCGCGTCATTCCCATCACCGATGGACAGAACGCCTATGCTGCACAAATCGAAGCGCAGTTGAAAGAGGCCGGCATCCGCGCCAGCGCCGATTTGAGCGCCGAGCGTATGAACGCCAAGATCCGTTCCGCGCAGTTGATGAAAGTGCCGTATATGCTGGTGGTCGGCAACAACGAGATGCAGGCTGGCACGGTCTCGCTGCGCAGCCGGGATGGTTCTCAAGAAAAGGACCTCCCTCTGGAGGGGTTCGTGAAGCGCGTCAAGGAGAGGATTGCGAGCCGGTCGGCGCAGTTGTAAAGCCATTCCCTCATAACGAACATTGCCCCTGATGTCTTTGCATCGGGGGCAACCTTTTGCCTGCAAGGTAAAAAAACGCTCTACAGCCAGGCAAGAAAAATGAGCGCGGAGAGACTCGAACTCTCAGCCAATGGCTTAAAAGGCCACTGCTCTGCCGGTTGAGCTACGCGCCCGCTTTTGCTTTAGGAAAGCGGAGTGCATTCTATCATGGGCTCGACTGCTCGTCAACGTTAGGCAAATTGGTGAATTGCAATTGCCCGCTATGCTTGCGATTTCATCCGATTTTGCTGTATAATCAACCTACCCCTCGAAAAGGAGGTGATTGCGGTCTTTCAAGATTGACTCCATACTGTTCCCCATTGTGAAGTTCGTATCCACCCTATCTACTTTCTCGGAGGAGAAAACTGTGAAACGCCAACTCTATTTCTTGTTGTCTATGGTCATGCTGGCCAGCCTGGTTTTGGCGGCCTGTGGCCCCACGGCGACCGAAGCACCGGCTGCAACCGAAGCACCGGCTGCAACTGAAGCGCCTGCCGCAACCGAAGCGCCGGCCACCGAAGCGCCGGCTGCAACTGAAGCGCCTGCTGAACCTACGCCGCCCCCCAAAGTGCCGATTGCGACCTTCGATGGCACTACCTTGGCTGTCCCCGACTGCGATTACGGTGGTTTCTTCAAGTCTATCGAGGCCACCGACCAGTACACAGTGACTTTCAACCTGTGCAAATCGGACCCGGCCTTCCTTTCCAAGATTGCCTTCAGCCCGTTTGCGATCTACCCCAAAGAGTGGATTGAATCCACCGCTGGTGAAGAAAGCCGCACCAGCGAAGGTCTGGAAAAACCGATTGGCACCGGCCCCTACATGGTCGAAGAATGGAAGCGCGGCGAGAGCATCACCTTCAAAGCCTTCCCGGATTACTGGGGTGAAGCGCCCAAAGCAGAAACGTTGGTATTCCGCTGGTCCACCGAGTCTGCCGCCCGTCTGAACGAACTGATGGCGGGGACGATCGACGGCTTCGACAACGTTGGGCCGGATGATTTTGCCACCATCGAGGGCGACCCCAACTTGCAACTGGCCAAGCGCCCGGCTTTGAACGTCTTCTATATTGGCATGACCAATACCTACCCGCCCTTTGACAATGTCAAGGTGCGCCAGGCTATTGCGATGGGCATTGATCGCCAGCGCATCGTGGATACCTTCTATCCCGTTGGTTCTGAGGTGGCTTCTCACTTTACGCCTTGTTCCATTCCCAACGGCTGCGAAGGTGACCCGTGGTATGACTTCGACCCGGAGGCCGCCAAGGCTCTGCTCGCCGAGGCCGGCTTCCCGGATGGCTTCCAGACCAAATTGTATTACCGCGATGTCGTGCGCGGTTACCTGCCGCAAGTCAGCAATGTAGCCCAAGATATCCAGGCGCAATTGAAGGAGAACCTGAACATTGACGCTGAAATCGTCGTCATGGAATCGGGCGCCTTCATTGAAGCCTCTGCCTCTGGCCAGTTGAACGGCCTGCACTTGCTAGGTTGGGGTGCAGATTATCCGCACATCACCAACTTCCTGGATTATCACTTTGGCAAGGATACCCAGCAATTTGGCAAGATCGATCCGAAAATTTACGAGCCGATCATTGCTGGCGGTCAAATTGCCGATCCTGTTGAAGCGGCCCCGATCTACGCCGAAGCCAACAACGCCATTCGCGAACTGGTGCCCATGGTGCCGGTTGCGCACGGTGGTTCTGCTGCCGCCTACCGCGCAGATGTGACCAACCCGCAAGCCAGCCCGCTGACCACGGAGTTGTTTGCTTACTCTGATCCGGGCGGTCGCGATGTCTTCGTGTGGATGCAGAATGCCGAGCCGATTAGCATGTTCTGCGCCGACGAGACCGATGGCGAGTCCCTGCGTGCCTGTGAGCAGGTCACTCAGGCTTTGTATGGCTATAAGATCAACGATACGGCTGTGGAACCTCACCTGGCCGAATCCTGCGAACCCAACGAAGATCTGACAGTTTGGGTGTGCAAACTGCGCCAGGGCGTCAAGTTCCACGATGGCAGCGATTTCGATTCTGCCGATGTACTGGCGACCTTCGACATGGGTCTGAACCCTGGCTCGCCTTACCACAAGGGCAACACCAACCTGTGGGAATACTACGACTACCTCTGGGGTTTGATGTGGAAATAACCCCAACGGGCGCGTAAGATAGGTTACAATACAGGATGGTGGAAATTCTCCACCATCCTGTACTTTTACTGGAGGTCGCCCCTCATTATGTTCCAATACATCGTTCGTCGAATCTTTCTTTCCATCCCTGTCTTGTTTGGCATTTTGCTGGTCACCTTTGCGCTGGCGCGTTTGATTCCCGGCGATCCATGCCGCGCTATTTTAGGCGAAAAGGCGACTCAAGCAGTCTGTGACCGCTTCATCCGCGAGAAGGGGCTAGACAAGCCAATCTATGTGCAGTTTGGGATTTACCTGGGGGAAATTGCACGCGGCGATTTCGGCAACTCGATTCGTTTCAGTATGCCGGTCACCCGCTTGCTCGTGGAACGCCTGCCAACCACTGTGGAGCTCAGTTTCTCGGCGCTGTTCGTCAGTATGCTGATTGGCATTCCTTTAGGCATCCTTTCGGCTGTCAAACATAATTCGTGGGTAGATGTGCTGACGATGGTATGGGCCAACACGGGCGTGTCTATGCCGGTTTTTTGGCTGGGTTTGATGCTGGCCTATTTCTTTTCCGTCATCTTGAAAGATACGCCCTTCTGGCTGCCGCCCTCTGGTCGCGTCAGCCCTGGAATCTCGGCGCCGCCGTTCAATGAGGTGTGGGGGCTGACGGCGCAACAGGGAAGCGCGCTGGATGCGATTTACCAGTTCATCAGCCGCTTGAACATTTTGAATGCCCTATTGACTGCAAATTGGGAATTGTTGAAGGATGCGGTGCAACATTTGATTTTGCCCTCCCTGGCGTTAGGCACGATTCCAATGGCCTTGATTGCCCGTATGGCACGTTCGAGTATGTTGGAAGTGCTGGGGCAAGATTACATTCGCACGGCGCGTGCCAAAGGCCTCACTCAGCGTATGGTGGTGTTGAAACACGCCTTCCGCAACTCGCTGCTTCCATTGGCAACGGTCATTGGGCTTTCTTTGGGCAGTTTGCTGGGAGGTGCGGTGTTGACCGAGACCATTTTTGGCTTGTCGGGGGTGGGCCGCACTTTGTTCGAGGCCATCACTGCCCGCGATTATGGCATCGTGCAGGCATTTACAGTTGTGATTGCAGTTTTCTTCGTGGTGCTCAATCTCATCGTTGATATTTCGTATGCTTACCTTGATCCTCGCATTCGCCTGGAGTAATGTTTCATGACCAACACAGATACGCAACTGGCAACCCTAGACGCTGAAGGTCTCTCGCTGAAATCGGTAAGCCTGTGGCAGATTACTTGGCGAAGATTGTTCAAACGGAAATCGGCCATTGTAGGCCTGGTCATTCTGGGCATTCTGGTCGTTATTGCACTCACAGCGCAGTGGATTGCGCCTTATGATCCCATCAAGGTTTTATTAGGGACGGAGCCGGTCAAGCCCCGTCAGGCGCCCTGCATTCATCTTTTGGGCTGCCCTGCGGACCAGCCTCAGCATATTATGGGCATTGATGGCAATGTGCGCGACCAGTTCAGCCGCCTGTTGTATGGCGCGCGTTTGAGCCTGATGGTGGGCTTTTCCACCGTCACATTTGCGATTGTCATTGGCACTGTTTTGGGTGCCTTGAGCGGCTATTTTGGAGGTTGGATAGACAACCTCATCATGCGGATCATGGATGTTTTGCTGGCTTTCCCCTCCTTGCTGCTGGCAATTGCCATTGTGACCGTTTTGGGGCCTGGACTGATCAACGCTTTGCTCGCAATTGGCATTGTCTCTATTCCGGCTTATGCGCGTGTGGTGCGTGCCAGTGTGCTCTCGGTGCGCGAAATGGACTACGTGTCTGCCACGCGCGCCTTGGGCGGCAACCCATTCCAGATTTTGTTCTATCGCATCTTGCCCAACGCCTTGACGCCGCTCATCGTGCAAGGCACCTTAGGGATTGCGACGGCCATCCTCGATGCGGCTGCGCTTTCCTTCCTGGGTTTGGGCGCTCAACCGCCTACGCCTGAATGGGGCTCTATGTTGGGTGCAGAACGCAATCAGGTGTTTACCGCTCCCCACCTGGTCTTCTACCCTGGCGCTGCCATTGCGCTCACGGTGTTATCCTTCAACTTGCTCGGTGATGGTCTGCGCGATGCCCTCGATCCGCGCCTGGCGCATATCAGCGGCTAGGACGCGGCCATGGACAATGGGTCTGGTCCGTCAGCCAGGAAACCAATTGTACACCGGCGGCTGGCCGGAGACTTCTGGCAGGTAGCAGCCATCCACTTTATCGGGGCGGACGTATTTGACCAGGAAATCCACCCGCCAGCGGCGTTCGCTGCCTCCAGGGCGGATGAGTTCGTTCCGTTCCACGCGCCAAACTGCGCCTTCTACCGGGTCGAGCGCGCCATGGAAGCCATACACGCCTAACAGGGCCAGCGCCCCC
>Ga0209018_1001417_pt1 | contig 19295 bp, 34 predicted proteins | sample YNPBryBLVA2012_FD_185814 | JGI IMG/M metagenome (GOLD analysis project Ga0209018, IMG submission 185814) | Anoxygenic and chlorotrophic microbial mat microbial communities from Yellowstone National Park, USA - YNP Bryant BLVA 2012 (SPAdes)... ...
TGCCATCGCGCTGCAGGTGTTGATTTGGTTCCTGCCGTTCAGTTTCATCAACAGTGTGACGCATTACGTTTTGATTGCGCTGGGGCAGCAGCGTTTTCTGACCAAGGCGTTCATCATCGGTGTCGCGTTCAACGTCCTGGCGAACTTGATGGTGATTCCGCCGCTCAGTTATGTGGGTGCGGGGCTAACGACTATTTTCTCCGAAATCGTCTTGCTGATTCCGTTCTACTACAGCGTGCGCAAGAATCTGGCTTCGGTGCCGTTCGTCTCTATCGCTTGGCGCCCCATCGTAGCGTCAAGTGTGATGGGGCTGGCGTTGTGGTGGCTCATCGCGCGCATCGGCGTACTCCTCGCGGTGCCGCTCGCGGGAATCGTTTACGTCATCGTTCTGCTGGCTATCGGCGCGTTGGGCGAAGACGAGCGCGCGCTACTGCGGCGGATGGTGCCGCGGCGGGAGGAAAGAGAGAGGAGAGAGGAAAGATGAGAGATGAGAGAGGAGAGAGGAAAGATGAAAGACGAAAGACGAAAGACTGATGAACCGCCTTCGTCCTTCGTCGTTCGTCCTTTGTCCCCCCAAAAAACAAAGCATCTGCCGCACAACCAGCAAATGCTTTGTTCTTACCGAGCCACCATCTAACCTTCCTCTTGCATTTGGCGCAGGCGCATCAAGCGTGCGCGGCGCCGACCCTTGCGCTCGTCCATTCGACGTTGTTCGCCTTTGGGAATGAACCAACGGCGGCGGCGCAAATCTTTCATTACGCCCCCTTCCATCACTTCTTTGTTAAAGCGACGGAGCAGACTGTCGAACGATTCGCCATCACGCAGTCTGACGGTCACACCGAATCACCCCTATCTAGTGTAGAATTGTAACTGCTCACCCTGTCATTGCGAGGAGGCGTTTTGTGCCGACGAAGCAATCTCTGCACTGTGAATTCGGGGATTGCTTCGCAAAAATCGCTCGCAATGACATGCTGGTTGAGTAGATACGTAGAATTAGTGCCAGCCATCGAGCTGCCCAGCGCTGGGCTGGGGCGTTGACAATTCGCATATTATCATTTGGACGCAGAATTGTCAAACGCCCTGCGGTCAGTGGATGGACGTCACGTTTTACGGATGCCGCCGAATAGAATTCGGCGGCACGTTTTTTTAACGTTTGGTGTATTGCTTTGCTTTGCGTGCTTTTTTCAAGCCGGGTTTCTTGCGTTCTTTGGCGCGCGGGTCGCGCGTCAACAAGCCGGCGTGACGCAGCGCGCTCTTGAAGGAGGTATCTGCGGCGAGCAAGGCGCGCGCCAGACCCAACGACACGGCTTCGGCTTGGCCGACCGGACCGCCGCCTTTGACCTGCGCGGAGACGGCAAAGCGCGCTTGGTTCTGCGTCACGCGCAACGGATTTTGCGCGGTGTTGATGAGCGTTTCCCAATGGAAATAATCGTTCAAGGATTTATCATTGACCGTGAACGCGCCGCTACCGGCAACCAGGCGCACGCGCGCGACAGCCGATTTGCGTCGTCCAATGCCCTCGTAGTATTTTCCAGTGACCATCGTCGCTAGACCTCCAACTTTTTCGGCTTGTGTGCCACGTGCGGATGCGTGGGCGTGCCGTACACTTTGAGTTTTTTGAACATCTTGCGCCCCAAACGTCCGTGTGGCAACATTCCCCACACGGCGGCTTTGACCACGCGTTCGGGATGTTTCTCCAACTGCGTTCGCAGAATCACTTTTTTCAATCCGCCGGGATAACCCGAATGGGAGACGTAGAATTTCTCGTCCAGTTTCTTGCCCGTCACGCGCACCTTGCCGGCATTGACCACGACGACGTAATCGCCGCAATCCAGATGCGGCGTATAGTACGGTTTGTGTTTGCCTTTGAGCACGCGCGCGATGCCCGCCGCGAGACGGCCGAGCGTTTTGCCTTCGGCGTCCACGAGGTACCAGCCGCGTGTGATGTCGGCGGGTTTGGTGTTAAAGGTTTTCATTCATCACTCCATATTTCACTGCAATTAAACACAATCCTTGCGGTGGCGCCGCGTTACCGGCGCGTTGGCGGTTTGCCAGCACGTCACGAAATTCTTCGATGCTGAGCGTGCCTTTGCCGACGAGCAACAGCGTCCCCACGATGCGTCGTACCATTCGATACAAGAACGCGTTGGCTTGGATTTCGATTTGCACGTACGCGCCGCTGCGCGTAACCTGCGCGCGCTGGATCTCGCGCACGGTGTTTTCACCGTGCGGTGGCGTACCGAACGCGCGCAAATCGTGCGTGCCGATGAGCGTGTGCGCCGCGGCGTCCATCGCCGCCACATCCAACAGCTCGGCAACCCAGAGCGCATAGCGCGCCGCGAGCGGTGAACGTGTCGGCTGATTGAGAATTGTGTAACGATACGTCCGGCTACGCGCCGAATAGCGCGCCGAAAAATCGTCTGGCACGCGGCGCAGTGAGCGAATCGCGAGATCGTTGGGTAAGACGGCGTTGAGTGCGCGCTGCAACACCTCCGGTGATTGATGCCACGTCGTATCAAAGTGTGCGCCTTGTCCTTGCGCATGCACACCGCGATCGGTCCGCCCGGCGCCAATCACGCGAATCACCTCGCCGGTGATGCGGTGGAGCGCGCGTTCCAATTCCCCTTGCACGGTCCGTTTGCCCGTTTGAATCTGAAAGCCCTCGAAATCAGTTCCGTCGTATTCGATGATTGCCAAGAGACGGTACGGAGTCATCGTTGGCGCGTTTGTTAGTTGCAGCGTTGGATAGTTGAAACGAGCCAACTAACCAACGATTCAACTACTACGTCTCGCGATCCACCAACTCCATAATGACGACCGGCGCGGCGTCGCCGTGACGCGGACCCACTTTGAACAAGCGGGTGTAGCCGCCGGGTCGTTCTTTGTAGCGGGGACCGATTTTTTCGAACAACTTTTGGGTCACGTCTGGATCGGTGATGGTTTTGGCGGCGAGCCGGCGCGCTTGCGCGCTATCGCGTTTGCCGAGCGTGATGAGTTTCTCCGCGTCGGCGCGAATCGCCTTGGCTTTGGCTTCGGTGGTTTCGATGCGTTCGTGACGCAATAGTTCGGTAATCAAATTGCGGAACAGGGCGCGGCGATGATCTTTATCGCGACTGAGCGAGCGCCCTGCGATTCGGTGTCGCATAACTTATTCCCCTTCACTCGTTTCGGTTTCGTCACTCTCGTCGGATGGCGCGGTCGAATCGGCTGGGGGCTGGATGGCGTCCAGGAATCCCTTGGCTTGTAACCGTTCCATCAACTCGTCGAGCGATTTTTGACCAAAGTTGCGAATGTTCAGCATTTCGTCTTTGCCTTTTTGCAGGCGTTCCAACACTTCGCCAACTTTGGTGATGCTGGCGCGTTTGAGACAGTTGTACGCGCGCACAGACAGTTCCAACTCTTCGATGGGCGTATCGTAGACGCGGCTGGGGATTTCGGATTCGGGCGCGGCTTCCACTTCGGCTTCGCCGGCAAATCCGGCGACCAGCGTCAAGTGGCGCACCAAAATCTTGGCGGCTTCGGTCAGCGCTTCGCGCGGCGAGAGCGAACCATCGGTCCACACTTCCATCACCAGATTATCGAAATTGGTCATTTGCCCCACGCGCGCTGGCTCGACGCGGAAATTGGCTTTTTTGATTGGACTAAAGACCGCGTCAATCGGAATTTCGTCAATCGGTAATTTGCCGCGTTCTTCCGCTGGCGAATAGCCCTTGCCGCGCTGCACCGTCACGTCCATTTCCAGCATCGCATCGTCCGAATCGAGCGTGAGGAGGTACTGGTCGGGATTGATCAATTCGACTTGAGCCGGCAGTTGCAAATCGCCGGCGGTGACAATACCGCGTCCGCGCGCTTCGAGGTGCAGGCGCGCCGACGTTTCCGGTTCGTGCAGTTTAAAGCGCAACTGTTTCAGGTTGAGAATCAGTTGCGTCATATCTTCTTTGGCGTTGGGCAGCGGCGTGAACTCGTGATGAACGCCTTCGACTTTGACCGATGTGACCGCCGCGCCCGGCAGCGACGCGAGGAGCACGCGCCGCAGCGCGTTGCCCAACGTCACCCCGTAGCCGCTCTCCAAAGGACCAACGACAAATTTTCCGTAACTTTTTGATGTTGCTTCCGCTTCGATCTTTGGCAAGACTGCTTCCAAGGCGGAACCTCCTGGCAGAGATGGGAGATTGGAGACAGCATTTTAACACGCGCTCACAATCTCTAATCTCCCAACACTCTACCGACTATAGTACTCGACAATCAACTGTTCTTTCAACGGTGTTTCGATTTGCTGGCGCGAAGGAACATTCAGCACGGTGCCGGTGAGTTGCTCGGCGTCGAACGAGAGCCACTCGACCGGTTTGCGGTGCGCCAGTTCTTTGGCGAGCGCTTGAAAGTAGGTGCTCTTGCGGCTGGCTTCGGCGACGGCGATTTGCGCGCCGGCTTTGACGATGTACGAAGGGACGGTCACTTTTTCGCCGTTCACGGTGAAATGTCCGTGCAGGACGAGTTGGCGCGCTTGTTTGCGGCTACTCGCCAAGCCCAGCCGATACACGATGTTATCGAGGCGCGTTTCCAGCAATTGCAACAGCGCCGCGCCGGTCACGCCGGTACTTTTCGATGCTTCGGCAAAGTAGCGGCGGAATTGGCGCTCCAACACACCGTAGATGCGGCGCGCTTTTTGCTTTTCGCGCAACTGCGTCGCGTAATCGCTCATCTTGCGCCGAAACGCGCCGCTCTGACCGTGGGGTCCCGGCGGAAAGTTGCGTTTTTCGATGGCGCACTTGGGCGAGTAGCACCGATCCCCTTTGAGATATAATTTTTCGCCTTCACGGCGACACAAGACACAAGCCGATCCAAGATAGCGAGCCATTCATCCTCCTGAATTAAACGCGCCGTTTCTTCGGCGGGCGACAACCATTGTGCGGAATCGGCGTCGTGTCCGTAATCGAACGCACTTTGAGACCGACTTGTTGCAGCGCGCGAATCGCCGATTCGCGACCGGGACCCGGTCCCTTGACCAAAACGTCCACTTCGCGCAACCCCATTTCGTAGGCGCGCCGTCCGGCATTTTGCGCGGCAATCTGCGCGGCATACGGGGTGCTTTTGCGCGAGCCCTTGAAACCGCTGGCGCCCGCGCTCCCCCACGCAATCGCGTTGCCTTGCGCGTCGGTGAAGGTAATCAACGTATTGTTGAACGATGCCTGAATGTAGGCGTGGCCATACGGCACGGCTTTCTTTTCTTTTTTGCCGCCGCGTCGCACCGGCCGCCGTGGCGCGGCGCCGGATGCTGAGGTTGTCTTTTGTTCTTCCGCCATTGATCCTCCAAAATCAGGAGATTCGAGATTGGAGCCGAGAGGTTACGCGCACAATTTCCACCTTCCAACTTCCGACCTCCAACTTCCGACCTCCAACCTCCAATCTCCACTCTTACTTCTTCGCCTTGCTGCGTTTGCGCCCGGCGACGGTCTTGCGCGCGCCGCGCTTGGTGCGCGCGTTGGTGCGCGTGCGTTGCCCCCGCACCGGCAAGTTCCGCCGATGGCGGAGACCGCGATACGCGCCAATTTCTTGCAAACGCTTGATGTTCATCGCAACTTCACGGCGCAGGTCCCCTTCCACTTTGTAATCGCGATCAATGACCGCGCGAATACGCGCCGCTTCGGCTTCCGAGAGGTCTTTTACGCGAATCGCAGGGTTCACTTGCGCTTGATTCAAAACTTCGATGGCGCGAAAGGGCCCAATCCCATACAAATACCGTAAAGCAATGTCTACCCGCTTGTTGCGCGGCAGATCAACGCCCGCAATACGAGCCATAATTCCTCCAAAATCAGATGTCAGATGACAGAGGTCAGAGGTCAGAGGTCAGACGACAGACGACAGACGACAGAGGTCAGATGACAGAGGTCAGAGGTCAGATAACAGATCCCCTGCTCACTGTCCACTAGCCACTAACCACTGACCACTAACCACCGAACCTATCCTTGTTTTTGTTTATGCTTTGGATTCTCGCACACGATGCGGACGATGCCGCGCCGTCGAATCACTTTGCACTTTTCGCAACGCGGTTTTACCGAAGGTCGCACTTTCATTTCTTCCTCCCAGTTATGTCAGACGACAGACATCAGACGACAGACATCAGACGACAGACATCAGACGACAGACATCAGACGACAGACATCAGACGACAGACATCAGACATCAGACGCTGACTTCTGATCACTAACCACTAACCACTAATTCACAACAAGGTCAAAATATCCGGTTCGCCATCTGTGACAGCAACGGTGTGTTCAAAGTGTGCGGAGAGTTTGCCGTCTTTGGTCACCACCGTCCACTTGTCGCGCAAGACGCGCGTTTCGGCGACGCCCTCGTTCACCATCGGTTCGAGCGCAAGCGTCATTCCCGGTTTGAGTTGCGGACCACGCTTGCCTTGCCGAAAGTTGGGAATCTGCGGGTCTTCGTGCATCTGACGTCCTACGCCGTGACCCACGTACTCGCGCACGACGGAATAGCCGCGCGACTCGGCGTAATCTTGGATGGCGCCGGAAACGTCTTCCAGATGATTTCCCGCGCGGCATTGCGCGATAGCAACCCACAGCGCGCCTTCGGTTGCCTCGAGCAAGCGGCGCGCGCGCTCGGAAATGTCGCCCACCGGCAGCGTGATCGCCGCATCGCCAACAAAGCCGTGGAGCGTGGCGCCCACATCAATCGAGATGATGTCGCCCGCATTCAGCACGCGCTTTTTGCTGGGAATCCCATGCACCACTTCGGAATTGATCGAGGTGCAGATGGAAGCCGGAAAACCGCGATACCCTTTGAACGTCGGTTTGGCGCCATTGCGCGTGATGATCGTCTGCGCGAGTTGATCCAGTTCGTACGTCGTCACGCCGGGCTTGATGATGGCTTTGAGCGCGTCCAGCGTCTGCGCCACGATGCGACCGGCTCGACGCATCGTCTCGATTTCGCTTTTCGATTTGATGACAATCACACTCCGGTACCGCCCTGTCTACAGCGTTTGCGCAATCTGAATGACGGCTGCCGTAACTTGTTCGATGGTTCGTTCGCCGTCCACTTGGCGCACAAGCCCCTTGCCCCGATAGTACTCGATGAGCGGTGCCGTCTGTTGCCGATAGACATCAAGGCGGCGCCGAACGGTGTCGGGCTTGTCATCCTCGCGCTGGGTCAACGCGCTGGCGTCCTTGTCACATTGCCCGGCGACGCGCGGCGGATTCGTCAGCCGATTGTACACCGCGCCGCAGACGGGACAACTCCAGCGCGCCGTCAAGCGTTCCAGCAGGATTTCATCGCGCACCTGAATCAGTAGCACCGCGCCGATGTGCTTTTGTTCGCGCGCCAGCGCGACGTCCAACGCTTGCGCTTGCGCCTGCGTGCGCGGAAACCCATCGAAGACGACGCCGCGCGCGCAATCCGGTCGCGCGATGCGTTCCATCACCATCTGAATCGTCACATCGTCCGGCACCAACTCGCCCTTGTCCATATACGTTTTGGCAAGGACACCCAGCGGCGTTTGTTGCGCTACATTCTCGCGAAAGAGATCGCCGCTAGAGACGTGCGCCAAGCCCAACTGTTCGCGCAGGATAGTGGCTTGGGTTCCTTTTCCCGCGCCCGGCGCGCCAAGCAGAATGATGTACTTGGGACTGTTGTTTGCCATTGGGTTATCGGCTAGTTTCAAGATTCACGATTCAAAATTCAGACCGATGCCCGCGCTGAATTTTGAATCTGGAATTTCGAATTTTTACTTGATGAATCCTTCGTAATGACGCATCACCAACTGCGCCTGCAACTGCTTCATCGTATCCAACACCACACCCACGACGATGAGCAAGCCCGTGCTGGTGATGATCATCGCGTTGGTTTCTGTCACGTCACGCACCAGGAAGGGCAGAATCGCGACCAAGCCCAGAAAGAGCGCGCCGACGAGCGTGATGCGTTGCAAGACGCCGTTCAAGTATTCTTCTGTGCGTTTGCCCGGACGAATACCCGGAATGAACCCGCCCTGTTGCTGCAACACTTCGGCGAGATTCTGCTGGCGAAAGATAACGTCGGTGTAAAAGAACGTAAAGCCAACGACCATCACAAAGTAGGAAATCCAATACACCGGACTATTCTGGTTGAACGCGTTGACGATCCAGTTGGCGATGTTTTCCGGTTGCCCCGGCGGCGCGGCGAACCATTGGGCAATCACGCCCGGAAAGATCAGAATCGAGATGGCAAAGATGAGCGGAATCATTCCGGACGAGTTGACGCGCAACGGAATGTGCGTGCTTTGTCCGCCGTACATCTTGGTCCCGCGCACGCGCTTGCCGTACTGCACCGGCACGCGGCGGTGGCCTTCCTGCACCAGAATAATGCCGACAATCGTGATGACGGTGACGGCGATGAAGAAGAGCAATGTCAACGGATTGCCTTGCAACATCTGACCGATGCGCTGCGGCACCCCGGCGACAATTCCGCCAAAGATGATGATCGAAATGCCGCTACCGATACCCTGCTCCGAAATCAACTGACCCAACCAAATCGCGAAAATCGTGCCAGCGGTCAACGTGATCAACACGGCGGTTGTTTCCAGCGGATGCGTGGCAAAGCCAAAGTTTGCCAAGACGGGCGGCGTGCTTTGCGTCAACATCGCGGCTTGCGCGAATGCTTGCAAGAACGCCAGCGGGACTGTCAGCAAATACGTCCATTGATTGATGCGCGCGCGTCCGGCTTCGCCGCCTTCCTTCCACAGTTTTTCCAGTTGCGGCACGATGCCCACGGCAAGTTGCATGATGATTTGCGCGGTGATGTAGGGATAGACGCCCATCGCAACGATAGAAAAGTTCGACAGTGCGCCGCCAGAAAAAAGATCCAGCATGCCCAACAACTGGCTCGAACGGAACAAGGTATCTAGCGCTTGGGGATCTACCCCCGGCACCGGAATATGCGCTGCCAGACGATAGATGACCAAGATACCTAGCGTGAACAGAATTTTGTTTCGCAGGTCAGGCAAGCGCATAGCATTTTTTAGCGCGTCAATCATAATTCCTCCAATGCGGCAATCAATCAATGTGCCAAAGATGCCAAAGGTGCCAAAGATGCCAAAGGTGCCAAAGATGCCAAAGGTGCCAAAGATGCCAAAGGTGCCGAATGTGCCAAATCACCCAATCACCCAATCTTCCTCTCCCTTTGGCTCATTGGTTCATTGGCTTATTGGCTTCATTGACTTAGTGTCTCGACGGTGCCGCCTGCTGCCGCAATTTTTGCTTGCGCGTTCTTGGAGAACGCGTGCGCGTGGACGGTTAGGGCTTTGCTCAACGTGCCATTGCCCAACACCTTGACGCGATCGGCGTGGCGCGCCAAGCCGCGTTCCACCAACAGTTGGGGCGTCACTTGCGTGCCCGGCTCGAACGTTGCATCGAGCGCGTCGAGGTTGACCACGTCATACTCGACGCGAAAGATATTCTTGAAACCACGATTGTGTGGCAAGCGACGCACGAGCGGCAACTGACCACCTTCAAAGTAGGGCTTGATGCCGCGCCCGGTGCGCGCGCGTTGCCCCTTGGTGCCACGTCCAGCCGTCTTGCCCTGGCCGGCGGCAATCCCGCGCCCGACCCGGCGGCGACGATGCGTAGCGCCTTCGGCAGGTTGCAAATCGTGTAACTTCATTTTGACTGTCCTTGACTGGGAACTTGTTCGCACGTGACCAGATGGCGTACGGCAAAGACCATTCCGCGCACCTGCGGCGTATCATCGTGCAGAACGACTTGGCCCAATTTCCGCAAGCCAAGCGCGGCGATGGTGGCTTTTTGATTTTTCTTGTAACCGATCGCGCTCTTGACCCAGGTGATTTTCAATTTATTTTGACTTGACATCTTGCGTCTTCCTCCACGGTGGCAGGAACTGTTGGGCTGGCTTGTTGCGACGTTTGGCTTCGGCTTCCACATCGCTCATCGCCTTGAGTCCTTCCCACGTGGCGCGCACCACGTTCAAGCGATTGGAACTACCGAGCGATTTGGTCAACACATCGCGCACGCCCGCGCACTCCAACACCGCGCGCACTCCACCCGCCGCGATAACCCCGGTGCCGGGGGTCGCCGGCTTGAGCATCACTTCGGACGCGCCGAACTTGGAAACGATGGGATGCGGAATCGTAGTGCCAGCGAGTGGCACTTTGATCATCGTCTTGTGGGCGCGCTCGGTGCCTTTGCGAATGGCGTCCGGCACCTCGCGTGCTTTACCCACGCCGACGCCGACGCTCCCGTTGTTATCGCCCGCGACGACGACCACGCGAAAGCCAAAATGCCGACCGCCCTTGACCACTTTGGCGGTGCGACTAATCGAGACGACGCGCTCGTCGAATTTGGGTCCTTCTTCCTCTCGTTCCCGGTCGCGCTCCCGTCCGCGCGGACCTTTGGTTGTACTCTTTGGCATGTACTTTCTCCAGAACGCTAAGGTCTCGGCGCAATCAATGGATGTGCCACCGATTGACCGATTGCCTCGTTGACTAGAATTCCAAGCCGCCTTCGCGCGCGCCGGTGGCGAGCGCTTGGACGCGACCGTGATATTGATACCCGCCGCGATCAAAGACGACGCGTCGGATGCCTTGCGCGAGCGCGCGTTGCGCCAACAACTTGCCCACGGCTTGCGCTTCCTGCGTCTTTTTCAACTGCGCGGCTTGCGCGCGCAGCTCGGCGTCCAGCGTCGAAGCGGCGACGAGGGTGTGTCCTCGGGTATCGTCAATGATTTGGGCGAAGATGTGCCGCGCGCTGCGGAACACATTCAAACGCGGTCGCTCCGCCGTTCCTTTCACTTTGGCGCGCACTCGGCGTTGCCGTCGCGCGCGTCGAACTTGAGTTTCCAGTGTCTTCATCTCTCGTTTCCTTGCTGCGCGATTCTATCCGCGCGCGTTGCTTATTTGGCGGCGCCCGTCTTGCCGGCTTTTCCCGCCTTGCGGCGAATCTTTTCGCCTTGATAGCGAATCCCCTTGCCCTTGTACGGTTCGGGGGGACGCATTAAACGAATCTTTGCCGCCATTTCGCCAACCAATCGTTTATCTATGCCTTCGATCGTGAAAATGCGTTGTGATTTGTCTACGGTGAACGTGATGCCCGGCGGTGGTTCGATGGTGAGTTGATGCGCCAAGCCAACGGACAGCACCAGGTTTTTGCCTTGCAACTCGGCGCGATAACCGACCCCTTCCACTTCTAGCGTGCGTTGGTATCCGTTGGTGACACCGATGACCATATTGTTGATCAGGGCGCGCGTCAAGCCGTGCAACGCTTTGTAGCCGGGTGCATCGGGTGGGGTGACCGTAATTTGTCCATCCTGCGCTTGAATCTTTAGATTCGGGTCAAAGGTTTGTTGCAGTTGGCCCTTGGGTCCCTGAATCGTTACGGTGCTACCTTCGATATGCACTTTGACGCCGGCGGGAATTTTGATGGGCAGTTTTCCAATTCGCGACATTGAACATCCTCCGCAAGTCCGCTCGTCACAGCATCGTCTGAGGACGCGCTGGACGACGTGACGATTCAACTACCAAACGTAACACAAGATTTCGCCGCCCAAGCCCATTCGCTTGGCGCGCGTGCCGGTCATTACGCCGCGTGTCGTCGAGACGATGGCGACGCCAAGACCGTGCCGCACCCAGGGAATTTCGCTCTTGCCGGCGTAGACGCGCCGGCCCGGTTTGGAGACGCGGCGCACCCCGCTCAAGATCGGTTTCTTTTTGTCATCGTAGCGTAACCACAGCCGCAATTGCGGTTGCGGCTTGTCCTTGGTCACTTCGATCTTTTCGATGTATCCTTCGTCTTTCAAAATCTTGGCAACAGCCACACGCAATTTCGAAGCAGGCATCAATACCTGCGGATGTTTGACCTCGGCCGCATTGCGTAAACGGGCGAGCATATCGGCGATGGGATCGTTTACCATTAGTCCCTGCTCCTTACCACCTACTTTGTCTCATCGTCGCCTAGTCGTTGGGTTGGACAAGCCAACTATGTGACTATCGGACGGACTGACTACCAACTCGATTTGGTGACGCCAGGGAGGTGTCCCTCCAGCGCTTCGCGGCGAAAACAAATGCGACACAGTTTAAAGCGGCGCAGATAGCCGCGCGGGCGTCCGCACAACGTGCAACGATTGCGTACGCGATTGGGGTACTTGCGATGCAATTCGCGATTCACCATAGATTTCTTTGCCACACGCCCTCCTGCTTATTGAGCTCGGAACGGCATACCCATCAACTGCAGCAGCCGCCGCCCTTCTTCATCGGTTTGGGCGGAAGTGACGATGCTCACTTCCATCCCGCGCACTTTGTCAATCGTATCGTAGTCAATTTCCGGGAAAATCAACTGTTCGCGAATGCCGAGCGTGTAATTGCCGCGCCCGTCGAAGGCATCGCGCGGCACGCCGCGAAAATCGCGCGTGCGCGGCAGCGCAATGTTCATCAGGCGATCCAGAAAATAGTACATCGAATCGCCGCGCAAGGTCGCCATCACGCCGATGGGCATCCCTTCGCGCAGTTTGAACGTCGCGATAGATTTCTTGGCTTTGCGGACAAGCGGTTTCTGTCCGACGATTGCCGTCAAGTCTTTGACCGCGCCATCGAGCGCTTTGGCGTTGCCAATCGCTTCGCCGACGCCGATGTTGACGACCACTTTTTTGATGCGCGGTACTTGCATCACGTTCTTGTATCCAAATTCGCGCATCAAGGCCGGCAAGATGTCTTTGCGATAGCGTTCTTTCAAGCGCGGGGGCGTGGCGGACTTGGGACGCTTGCCCGGCGCGCCGGACTTTTTGGGTTCGGGAGGCGGCGCGCCCTTGCCGCCTTTGGGTTCTTTTTTTGTTTCTGGCTTTGCCGCCTGATCTGGCTTTGCCATCTTGACCTCATCTCTAATCAATGAACTGCTTGCATTTTTTGCATTGGCGGACTTTGCGGTCGCCTTGCAGGACAAACCCGACGCGGGTCGGCTTGCCGCAATTCTTGCACACGAGCGCGACGTTGGACACGGGGAGCGGTCCTTCGCGTTCGATGATGCCGGCTTGGGTTTGCACGTTGCCGGTGCGGCGTTGGTGTTTCTTGACCAAGTTGATGCCAGCGACGATGACCGTGCCTTGCTTTGGCGAGACACTGCGGACTTCGCCCTTTTGACCGCGTTCGTTGCCCGCGATGACTTGGACCGTATCGCCCTTGCGAATCTTGTTCATCACAAAACCTCTGGCGCTAGGGACACGATTTTCATAAAGCCCTTGTCGCGCAGTTCGCGCGCGACCGGACCGAAGATGCGTGTGCCTTTGGGATTGGTCGAATCGTCTTCCAGAATGACGGCGGCGTTATCGTCAAAGCGGATGTAGGAGCCATCGGCGCGACCGTACTCTTTGGCGGTGCGGACGATGACAGCGCGCACCACTTGGCCCTTTTTGACCGAACTGGTGGGCGTAGCGGCTTTGACGGCGGCGACGATGATGTCGCCGACGCCGCCGGTTTTGCGATTGCCGCTTCCCATCACGCGGATACACATCACCTCGCGCGCGCCGGTGTTATCGGCGACGACGAGGCGGGTGGTGGCTTGAATCATGCCGCCTCCGTTTCTAGCGGTGTTTCCGTGGCCGGGGTTTCTTCTTCGCCGGCGAGGCGCGCCAAGCGTTCAGCGGCGCGGCGTTCTTCTTCGGCGCGGCGCGCGGCGCGTTCCGCTTCTTCGGTGGCGCGCAGTTCTTCCAATTCCTTCTCGCGAATTTCTTCGACGACGATGCCGCGTTGCACGATTTCGTTGACGCGCCAGCGTTTTTCGCGCGAGTAGGGGCGCGCCTCGATGATCTTGACCAAGTCGCCGCGTTGCGCGACGGTCGGTTCGGCGTTGTGCGCCTTAAAGTGGCGCGTGCGTCGCACGACTTTGCCGTACAACGGGTGGGTGTAGGTAGATTCGACTTCGACGATGACCGTTTGGTGCATCTTGTCGCTGACGACGCGACCTTGCATCACTTTACGACGTTCTCTCATTTCGCGTGTACCTCCGACGCGCCGGCGCGTTCGCGCAAGATGGTCTTGACGCGCGCAATGTCGCGCTTGACCTGGGTCAGGCGATTGACGTTGGGCAGTTGCTTGGCGGCGCGTTGAAACCGCAGGTTGAACAATTCGTGATACAAATCGTCCAACTGTTTTTTCAGCGCGGCGTCATCCAGCGTTCGCAATTGGGTCGCGTTCATTGTTGCGCCTCCGAGCGCGCGAGGAATTGCGTCTTGATGGGCAACTTGTGCGCGGCAAGGCGCATCGCTTCGCGCGCGGTTTCGGCTTTGACGCCGCTGATTTCAAAGATGATGCGGCCCGGCTTGACGACGGCGACCCAGTGATCGGGCGCGCCCTTGCCGCCGCCCATACGGGTTTCGGCGCCTTTGATCGTGACGGAATGATCGGGAAAGACGCGAATCCACAATTTGCCGCCGCGTTTGACGAAACGAACGACGGCGCGGCGCGCCGCTTCGATTTGGCGGCTGGTCATCCAGCACGGTTCCAATGCCTGCAAACCGTAATCGCCGAAATCGAGCGTGACTCCGCGGGTTTCGGTTCCTTTCATCCGTCCGCGATGTTGCTTGCGGAACTTGACTCGTTTGGGCATCAACATATTACGCTTCTCCCGCTGCGGCTTCGGCTTGCGCGGCGGCCGCTTGGATTTGTTGAAGAATTTCTTGTTGGCGTTGTTCGGGTCGCACTTCGCCTTTGTAAATCCACACTTTGACGCCGATCTTGCCGTAGGTGGTCAACGCTTCATAACGCGCGTAATCAATATCCGCGCGCAAGGTGTTGAGTGGCACGCGACCTTCTTTGACCATTTCGCGGCGTGCCATTTCGGACCCGGCAAGCCGACCGCCGGCGGTGATTTTGATGCCTTGCGCGCCGGCGCGCATCGCGCGCTGGATGGCTTGTTTCATCGCGCGTTTGTGCGAGATGCGGCGTTCGATCTGTTGACAAATGCTTTCGGCGACGAGATACGCTTCGGTCTCCGGGCGCGTCACTTCGATTACTTCGAGTTTGATCTTTTGCTTGGTCAACTCTTCCAAATCTTTACGCAGTTGGTTGACGCTGGCGCCTTTGCGCCCGATGATGATGCCGGGCTTGGCGGTATGCACGTAGATCGTGACCTGCTTGGGGAATCGCTCGATGCGCACATCGGCGATGCCGGCGTGTCCAACTTTGGTGCGAATCAGTTTGCGAATCTCCATATCTTCTTTGAGTTGCGCCGCGTAAATTTTCTTATCGGCGTTGTACCATTTGGAACGCCAATCTTTGATAATGCCAAGGCGAAAGCCGTACGGATGAATTTTGCGACCCATTAGGACTCCTTCGCGCGTTCGGTAACGCCGACGGTGATGTGAGCCGAGCGTTTCAAAATTGGTTTATAGCGTCCGCGTGCGCCGGCTTTCATTCGTTTCAGCGTGGGCGCTTCGGTAGCGAAAATCTTGGTGATGTACAAATCTTCGCGCGTCCAACCGTGATTGTTCGTCGCGTTGGCGGCGACGGCGTTGATGGCTTTTTCGACGACACGCGCGGCTTCTTTGGGTGTCATCTTCAAGATGCCCACTGCATCGTCCACGCGTTTACCGCGCACCAAATCCGCCACCAAGCGTACTTTGCGCGGGGACATACGGACGTATTTCATTACGCCGGTAATTTCTTGATATTCCGCCATCGCTAACTTCCTCCGCCTTTGGCAGGTGCGCCGCTGGCAGCGGCTTCGGCTGCTTTTTCCTTGGTCGAGTGACCACGGAAATGGCGCGTGGGCGCAAATTCTCCCAGCCGATGCCCGACCATATTTTCGGTGATGTAGATTGGCACGTGCCGCCGACCGTCATGCACGGCGATCGTATGCCCGACCATTTGTGGAAAGATGGTCGAAGCGCGCGACCAGGTTTTCAGCACACGCTTTTCGCCGGTTTTGTTCATCTGTTCGATGCGTTGTAACAGTTTGGGTTGTACGAACGGTCCTTTTTTCAACGAGCGACCCATCAAAAACCTCCAAATCTGCCAAACCTGCCAAATTTGCCAAATTTGCCAAATCATTTTTTGGCACGTTTGGCAGGTTTGGCTCATTTGGCACATTTGATTATTTCTTTCCGCGTCCTTTGACGATAAAACGATCGGTGTATTTGCGGCGGCGCGTCTTTTTGCCGAGCGCGGGTTTGCCCCACGGGGTCTTTGGTCCCGGCATCCCTACGCCGACCTTGCCTTCGCCACCGCCGTGCGGATGATCGCGCGGGCTCATCACCGAACCGCGCACGGTGGGCCGCCAGCCCATATGCCGTCGCCGACCCGCTTTGCCGAGTTTGATGGTGTTCCATTCGGCGTTACCAATCGAGCCGATGGTGGCTTTACATTCGACGCTGACATAGCGCACTTCGCCGGAGGGCAAGCGCACTTGGGCATACTTGCCTTCCTTCGCCATCAGTTGCGCCGCGGTGCCGGCAGCGCGCGCCATCTGTCCACCCTTGCCTTTTTGTAGTTCGATGTTGTGAATCATCGTGCCGACCGGAATCGCGCTAATCGGCAGAGTGTTGCCGGGTTTGATTTCGGCGGTGGGACCAGAAACAATCGTATCGCCGACCATCATCCCAACAGGCGCGAGGATGTAGCGTTTTTCGCCATCGGCATAGTGCAGCAGCGCGATGCGCGCGGTGCGATTGGGATCGTACTCGATCGCGGCGACCTTGGCGGGAATGTTGGTCTTGTCGCGTCGAAAATCAATCAGGCGATATTTGGGGCGATTGCCGCCGCCGCGGTGACGCACGGTGACGCGTCCCTGATTGTTACGCCCGGCTTGTCGTTTGAGCGTGACGAGGAGCGATTTCTCCGGCGTCTTTTTGGTGATTTCTTCGAACGTGGGGGTCGTCATATTGCGCCGACCTGCCGACGTTGGTTTATAAATTTTAATCCCCATTTTTACACACCCTCGAATAACTCGATGCGTTGATCCGCCGGAACGCGAACGATCGCTTTTTTCCACATCGGTTTGTAGATGATGCGACGACCATAGCGGCGCCGTTTGCGCGCCATTAGCATCACATTCACGCTGAGGACGCGAACGTTGAACGCGGTTTCGACCGCTTGTTTGATTTGTGGTTTCGTCGCGCGCAAATCTACCTCGAATGCGTATTGGTGCGCGTCCGCTTTGAGATCCGTCGTCTTTTCAGTGGTGAGTGGTCGTTTTAGAATTTCGTAGAGATGCATTGTAACCCCATCAATGAGCCAATTGTCCAATGTACCAATGTGCCAAAGAATCGAGTCGGGTGTTTGGCTCATTGGTTCATTGGCTCATTTTCTTCCCAAGTATCCTTCGATCACCTTCACGGCGCCGAGTGGCAGGACGAGAAAATCGTATTTGAGCAGATCGCGCACGTTCAAATAGTTGGCGCGCAAGGTTTTCACGTCGGGCAAGTTCGCCGCCGATTTTTGCACGGTGGGGTTTGCCTCGGGCAGGACGATGAGCGCGGAGGCGGGAATCTGCAAGCCGCTCAAGATCTCTTCCATCGCGCGCGTTTTGGGCGCGTCGAGTTTCAGATCGTCCACCACGCGGATTTGTCCGTCCGCGACTTTGACGGAGAGCGCGGAGCGCAGCGCGAGGCGGCGCATCTTCAAGGGCATCTTTTGTTCGTACGAGCGCGGCGTGGGTCCAAAGACGATGCCGCCGTGACGCCATTGCGGCGCGCGCGTGGAACCTTGCCGCGCGCGTCCGGTGCCTTTTTGGCGCCACGGTTTGGCGCCGCCGCCCGAAATCTCGCCGCGCGTCTTGGTGTCCGCGGTACCTTGGCGCGCGTTCGCTAGTTGGCGAACCAGCGCTTGGTGCATCACCGGCGTGTTCGGCTCGACCGCAAAAATATCGTCGCGCAATTCAGTTGTGCCGATCTGTTCACCGGCTTGGTTATACAAAGGAACTTGCATCTCAGACTCCGTGTCAAATGTGCCAAACGTGCCAAATTGCCAAACGTGCCAAATTGCCAAACGTGCCAAATTGCCAAATGTGCCAAACCAATTTGTCATTTGTCATTCATTAATTTGGCTCATTGGCTCATTGGTTCATCGGCTTATGCTTTGCCTTTCTTCCCGGTGGGTTGTGCTTTGACGACTTTCTTTTCCTTGCGTGCTTTGCGGACGAAAAGTAAACTGCCCTTGGCGCCCGGTACCGCGCCTTTGATCGCAAGCAGGTTGCGTTCTGCATCCACGCGCACGACTTCGAGGTTCAGGACGGTGGCATTCTTGTTGCCCATTTGTCCTGCCATTCGCAAGCCCTTGAGAACGCGGCCCGGGGTGGTCGTCGCGCCACTCGCGCCGGGTCGGCGTAGGCGATCGGACTGACCGTGCGTGACGGGACCACCTTTGAAATGATGTCGCTTGACGACGCCGGCGTGTCCCTTGCCTTTGGAGACTCCAGACACATCCACCAAGTCGCCAATGTTAAAAATGCCCACGTTCAACTTTTGTCCCACTTGATAGTTGGCGATGTTGCCGGTGCGAACCTCGCGCAAGTACTTGAGGGAAGGGACGCCTTTGAGATGACCGCGTTCGGGTTTGTTCAGCCGGCGCGTCTCGCCAAAGCCCATTTGCACCGCGCTATAGCCATCTTTGTCCGGCGATTTGATTTGCGTCACAAAGCACGGTCCCACTTCTAGCACGGTGACCGGAATGACCTCGCCCTTTTCGTTATACACTTGCGTCATTCCCACTTTTTTGCCGAGCAATCCTTCTGCCATAATGACTCCAAATCTGCCCAACGTGCCCAACGTGCCAAACGTGCCAAAACCTTTGGCATCTTTGGCTCATTTGGTACTTTGGCATATTTGCTATAGTTTTATTTCGATGTCCACGCCGGCGGGTAAATTCAAACGCATCAGCGTATCAATCGTCTTGGAGGAGGGCTCGAGGACGTCAATCAGGCGTTTGTGGGTGCGAATCTCGAACTGATCGCGCGAATCCTTGTCAATGTAGGTGGCGCGTTGCACCGTAAACTTTTCGATCTTGGTGGGTAGCGGAATAGGACCGACGACTGCCGCGCCGGTGCGTTCCGCTGTCTCGACGATCTGTTTTGCCGATTGATCGAGAACGCGATGATCGTATCCTTTGAGTTGAATGCGAATCTTTTGTCGAGCCATAGTCTCCTCAAATCAAATGTGCCAAATTTCCAAAGGTGCCAAATTTGCCAAAGCATTTGGCTCATTGGTTCATTTATTCAATCACCTTGGTAATGACGCCCGAACCCACCGTGCGTCCACCTTCGCGAATCGCAAAGCGCGAGCCGCGTTCCAATGCGACCGGCGTAATC
>Ga0209018_1001418_pt1 | contig 19295 bp, 12 predicted proteins | sample YNPBryBLVA2012_FD_185814 | JGI IMG/M metagenome (GOLD analysis project Ga0209018, IMG submission 185814) | Anoxygenic and chlorotrophic microbial mat microbial communities from Yellowstone National Park, USA - YNP Bryant BLVA 2012 (SPAdes)... ...
GATGAGCAGTTGATCGAGGAAGTTGCCGCGATAGAGACTCACAGCCTGTTGCAAAGCGCGCGGGTTCAACCGCCCTGGGGCGGCGCGCTGGGTGTAGTGGCGCTGCGCGGCGGCCAGCTTCTCCTGGAACTGGCGCACGTCCAGGGTACATGCAGAGCCATTGAGCTGCACCGTATCGCCGCGCAGCAGCAACAAGGCGTTGGCATGGTTTTCCCCCAGGGCTTTACGCAGGCTGGATAGCGCCTGCCGCAGGCTGTGCAGGGCGCGTTCATTGGGTTGGTCGGACCACAGCAGCCCTGCCAGCGTCTCGCGGTGATGCGGGCGGGCTTCTACGCCCAGGTAGGCCAGCAGTGCCCGCTGTTTCCCGCTGATGGCGTCGGCCAGCGGGTGATTGTCGAGTCCTGCTTCGAAGGAGCCAAGTAGGCGCATGTCGAGAATAGGCATGGAAGAATTATACCGAAGTTTGTTTCGTTTGACGGTTGCTTGACGCCGGCCGAATACAATCAAATCAAAAAACGATGCCCCCTTATTTTTCCTTTTTGCTGCGTTTATGGCAGGCCGGCTCCGACGCTCAACCGCTCTGGCGGGCCTCACTGGAAGACCCGCACACCCACCACCTGGCCGGTTTCGAGAGCCTGGAGAGCCTGTGCGCCTTCCTGCAAGCCAGGAATTTCTGCCAGCTCCCCGGCCCAACGCTCGTCCCACCCGAAGAGAATCTCCCCCCCGATTCAACCACACCAGACTAGGAGTGTCCCCCCATGAAAGTCCAACCTTTTCTTTCTTCCCGTGTCGTCTTCTGCATTCTTGGCGTCTTGCTGCTGGCCGGGTTGGGCGCGGCAGATGTCATCCCCGCCCAGGCCTCCAGCGCTCACTCCCCCGACGCCACCACCATCACCGTCAACAGCACCACCGACCCCGATACCAGCGACAGCCGCACCTGCCTGACGCACACCCCCTGCACGCTGCGCCGCGCCGTCATCCAGGCCCGCAACCTGGCCGCGGCAAATAAACCCGCCCTCATCGTCTTCGACATCCCCACCTCCGACGCCGGCTACAACGCCAGCCTGCAAGTGTGGAAAATCCAATTTTCGGGGATCTCCTCGGCGGCCAACGCCGCGCTGCGCTACCTCAACGGCAACATCAGCATTGACGGCAGCACCCAGCCCAACGGGCGCACCACCGGCCCCAAGATCATCCTGGCCGGCCCCGGCACCGGGCAGTACGACGGCCTCAAGCTGGGCGAAACCGCCACGCAGAACACCAACACCCTGCGCGGGCTGGCCTTCCAGAACTTCAAGGATCACGTCATCATCAATTCGGACGGCAACCTGATCGAAGACTGCTGGTTCGGCCTGAACGACGAGGGCAGCGCGCCACAATTGCGCAACGACAAACCCGAAGACGGCAGCGGCAGCACCGGCGTGGCCCTCAGCGATGGGGTGGACAACACTACCATTCGCGACAACGTCTTCCTGGGCTTCGATGGCGTGGCTGCGGCGCTGCGCGGCGAAGACACCCTTTTCCAGGATAACTACATTGGCACCAACGCCAGCGGCGTTGTCACCGGCAAGCAGACCGACCCCGGCCTGCTCTGCACCACCGTGGATTGGCTGGGCGGCGGCGGCATCAGCATGGATGGGCCGCGCCACACCGTGCAGGGCAATATCATCGCCGGGCTGCGCCAGGAAATCTTCGTCAGTTCCAGCCAGCCGGACGCCATAACCGCCCAAAGCACTTGCGACAATTGCCTGATCCAGCAAAACAAGATCGGCCTGGACGCCCAAAACCACGAGATCGGCGTGTGCGGGCAGGGCATTGATATTTCCAACACCGAAGGCGTTGTCATCCAATACAACACCCTCGTCGAAACCTACCATGCTGCCATCTTCATCAACGGCGCGCTGTCCGACGCCAACACGCTGCGCGGCAACATCATCCGCCGCAGCACGCCCTGGCTGCTGCCGCAAGGCGCCACCAAGGCCGACGACGCCATCCTGCGTTACAGCGGCCTGCCCGACGCCTTCGAGTTCTTCAACCCGGCCAAAGTCACCAGCATCAACGGTACGGCTGTCAGCGGCACCGCTGGCGATGGCAACCCCTGCCCCAACTGCGTCATCGAGCTGTTCCTGGATGACAACGACGACGTCACCGAAGCGCTGCAATCGCTGGGCACCACCACCGCCAACGCCAGCGGCAACTGGAGCTTCACCCTGGCAGCCCCGCTGGCCGAGGGCTACGGCATTCGCACCACCAGCACCACGGCAGCCTACAACACCATCCCCAACATGAACACCGGGACGACCGCCGGACTGTCGGCGCTGTATGGGGTCACCTACAAAATTTACCTGCCGTTAGTCAAAAAGTAGTGATGAGCCAATTACTAACCTGGAGATAATCATGAAAAGCCACACCCTTCTCGCCGTTTTGCGCCTCTTCGCCGTATTATCGCTCTTGCTGGCCTACACCCCGCTGGCGAACGCCGCCGCGCCGGCCCGCATTTGGGCCGCCGGACGCGGCCTGCCCTGGGTGAACCTGACCGACGGGAAGCCGCTGGAGGCGGCCTATGGGGGCGCGGCAACCCTGGTGAATGCCCTGGCCCAGGGGGAAGCCGCCCCGCGTTCTCTGGCCGCCGGCGACCTGAACGGCGATACCGCCCCCGACCTGCTGGCCGGTTACGCCCTCGGCGCGGGCGGCCTGCTGGCCGTGCATCCCGGCAGCCCCGATCGGCAGGCCGCGGCGCTCTTCCAGCCCGAAGCGGCGCTGTACGCCCTGCCGGAGGCCGCCGATTTCCTCGCCGCAGGCGATTTCGATGGCGACGGGCGCGAAGACGCGGTTGCCGCCGGGCGCGGCGGGCAGGTGTTGTACTTCCTGCCCGGGGATGGCGCCGGACTCCTGGGCGCGCCGCAGCCGCTGAGCCTGCCCGGTTCACTGACCGCGCTGGCCGTGGGGGAGATCGGGCGCGGTGATGGGTTGGCCGACCTGGCCTTGGGTGTGAACACGCCCGCCGGGCCGCTCCTGCTGGTTCTCACCGGCGGAGAGTGGGACGCCGCCCCCGCCGCTTTTACCCTGCCCGGCGAAGCCGCCGCCCTGGCTATCGGCCAGCTCGACGAGGTTTCCCCTTACGACGTGGCCATTGCCGCCGGGAAAAACCTGGTTCTCCTTCGCTACGACCAAACCCTGGGAACGGTATCCCCGGCGGCCCCGCAGGTTCATCCCCTGGGTTTCGCGCCCCTCTCCCTGGCGCTGGGCGATTTCCTCGGCGGGGATTCTCAGGCAGACGAGATCGCTCTGCTGGCTGCCGACGGTCAAATCCACCTCTTCGACCGCTCCGGCCAACCGTCCTCCGTCCCCGCTCTTCGGTCGCCCGGCGGCCACACCCTGCTGCGCGCCAAAGCCTCCAGCCTGCCCAGCGATGATCTGCTGGTGATCGGCGCGGGGCAGGCCGAGCTGCTCACTGCCGACGGCCTGGAAGCGGGCGTGCAGGCAGGTTCTCTGGCGGTTTTGGATGGCATCTCCATCGCCGCGGCGCTGCCAGTGCGCCTCAACCGCGACGCGCTCACCGACCTGGTTTTCCTGCCGGCTGGGTCGGCAACCCCGCTGGCGGCGCTGACCGAGCCGGTGCGCACGTTCTACGTCAACATGACTTTTGATTTGCCAGATGATGACCTGGGAGATGGTCATTGCAGCGCCGCCACCAGCCTGGGAACCTGGTGTACGCTGCGCGCCGCCATTCAGGAGGCCAACGCCAGCGCCGGGCACGACGAAATCCGCCTGTATTTCCAGGTGCAGCCCGGATACAACGGGCCTTTGCCCGACATCACCGAGCCGCTCAACCTGGTCGGCCCTTACGAAGAGGGCAACTATGGCATCATCAGCGGCGCTCAAGCGGGTGATTACACCGATGGGCTGACGATCACCAGCGGGTATGTGTACATGGAAAAAATTGCCATCCACAGCTTCGACAGCGATGGCGTGTACGTGCATACCAACGGCTGGAACGTCTTCGACCATTGCCAGTTCGGCGCCAACAACCAGGATAGCGGGTTGCGCCTGAACAGCGCGCACAACCAGGTGCGTTTCAGCGTGATTGCCGGGAACCCCGACGTGGGCGTGCAATTGAGCGGTGACGATAACAGCCTGCTGGGTAATCTGATCGGCGTCTGGCGCAACGGGGCCGCCGGGCCGGGCAACGGGCGCGGCGTGGTGGTGGGCTACGCCGAGAACAACCTGATCGGCACGCAAATCGCCCAGAACCGCAATATCATCGCCAACAACACGTTCATCGGTATTTCATTGGCCAGCGGCGCCGAGGACACGCTGGTGCAGGGGAACTGGATCGGGCTGGACGAAAGCGGGGCCAAGAAAGCCAACGGCTACGGCGTGCGCGTGTTTTCTACCCTTTTCAATACCATCGGTGGGAGTTCGCCTGCTTATGGCAATGTCATCAGCGGCAATAATAACGATGGCCTCCGCGTGCAAGGCAGCAGCGACGGTCTGCTCATCCGCCACAACATCATCGGCTTGAATGCAGCAGGCACAACCGCCCTGGGAAACCAGACAAATGGTATTTGGGCGTTTGCCTCCACCGGCGTGCTGCAAATCCACGAGAACCTCATCGGCGGCAACCAGGCCAATGGCATTTACCTGAAACCGTATGACCCCATGAACCTGCCCTGCACCGCGCACACCTTGAACGGCAACACCATCGGGACAGACGCCGCCCGCACCCTGGATTTGGGCAACCAGCAAAACGGGATTCGCATTTCAGGGGTGCGCTGCGTTTCTTTGGGCGGGAATTATCCCTGGTACAACCGCCAGACCGGCATCCTGCTGGAAGCAGATGGCAGCAATACGCAGGCGCTCATCCAGAACAATCACCTGGCTCATAACGTGGGGAATGGCCTGGAAGTGCAGAGCGATTTCAATACCCTCAGCGGCAACTACGCCCGTTACAACGGGTTCAATGGGGTGCTCATTTCGGGCAATTCCAACACCATCACCAATAATGGAGCCCACGGCAACCTGTTTGGGGTGGTGTTGAGCGGCGACGGCAACGCCCAAACTTGCACAGAGCGACAATCTGGCCGGGTGGAGTTCAACCAGGTCACCGGCTTGCTCATCAGCGGCAGCCAGAACGCGGTGATGGGGTGTGTCTTCAACGGCAACAACGGCCCCGGCGTGGAGATAGATGGCGATCATAATGAACTCGGCGCGGCAGGCACGCCCAACGAAATCACCGGCAACGCCCCCGGCGTGCTGATCAGCGCCAACGCTTCGAACAACACGCTGCAGGGCAACTACATCGGCGTGGATGCCAACGACGGGGCAGCGGGCAACCTGACGGCCAACGTGGTCATCTACGGGGCGAGCAACATCATCGGGGGCAGCCAGGCATCCCAGGGCAATGTCATCTCCGGCGGCGAAGACGACGGCGTGCTGCTGAGCGGCAGCGCAGCAGCCAACAACTCGCTGCGCAACAACAAGATCGGCGTCAACCTCAGCGGCGTCAGCGGCCTGGGCAACGTGGCCGGCGTGCGCCTGACGAACGGCGCGCACGATAACACCCTCCAGGAAAATCAAATTGCCTACAACCGGGTGGGCATACAGGTGGAATCCGGCGCAGACAACACCCTGGCCGCCAACCGCATTTACGACAACAGCCGTCTGGGGATTGACCTGAATCCTGAGGGGGTTACCCTCAACGACACGGGCGACGGGGATACCGGCCCCAACGGTTTGCAAAATTTCCCCGTGCTTACCCTGGCCCAGGTGACGGCCAATACCCGCCTCCAGGGTCTGCTGGACAGCCAGCCCAATAAAACCTACACCCTGCACTTCTACGGCTCGATCGTTTGCGATTCTTCCGGTTACGGCGAGGGGCAGACCTACCTCGGCCAGGCCAGCATCACCACCAACAGCGCCGGGCAGGGGGCCTTCGATGTGACCGTGAGCGGCGCGGCCCCTGTGGGCGGTTACGCCATCGCCACAGCCACCGACGCCAACGGCAATACCTCCGAATTCGGGCGCTGCCTGCCGGTTGTGATCGGCTCGGCCACCTTCTACGTCAACACCTTCAGCGACGCCGCCGACAACAACATCGGGAACGGCGTATGCGATAGCAGCGCTGCCGCCGGCGAGCAATGCACGCTGCGCGCCGCCATCCAGGAAACCAACGCCGCCGTGGGCGACGATACCATTGTCCTGCCGGCTGGCACTTACCCGATCACCCTCTCCGGCCTGGATAACACCGCCGCCCTGGGCGACCTGGACATCACCCAAAACCTGACCATCGTGGGCAGCGGGGCGTATGTCACCACGGTGCGCAGCGAGGTGGCCGACCGCGTTTTCGATGTGCGCGGCTCATCGCTCGTGACGCTGGTGGGAATCAGCGTGGCGGGCGGGCATCCCGGTACCAGCAGCGACGGGGGCGGTATCCTGGTCAGTTCCAACGCCCGCCTGACCCTGGACGCTGTCAACGTGCAAGGCAACCAGGCCCCCGGCGAGGGCGGCGGGATTTACAGCTCTGGCACGATCACCCTCACCAACAGCGCCGTGGTCAGCAACACCGCCGGCTCCGACGGCGGCGGGTTGTACCAATTGACCGGAGCGGCCACCCTGGTCAATTCCACCGTTTCCACCAACCAGAGCAACGCCAGCGGCGGCGGCATCTACGGCTTGGGCGGTACGCTCACCCTGCGCAACGTCACCGTGGCCTTCAACACCGCCGATAGCGACGGCGGCGGCAGCGACACGCAGGGTGGCGGCGGGCTGTACAACCTGGCCGCCGCCTTCACCCTGGGCAATTCGGTCATCGCCGAAAACGCCGATGGCAGCCACGGCAGCTACGAATACGGTATGGCCGACTGCGACGGCGATTTCGCTTCGCTGGGCTATAACCTGGTCGGCGATAGGGCCGATCCCTACGGCGCGGGCGGCGCGGCCTGCACCCTGACCGGCGGCACAGGCAATACCCTGGGCGGCGGATGGTTTGGCAGCACCTACCTGACTTACGCCGCCGGCCTCGGCCCGCTGCAGCGCAACGGCGGCAGCACCTTCAGCCATTCGCCCGTGGCCGCCGCTGCCGGGATGAGCGTGGATTGGGGCAGCCCCGAAACGCCCGGCAGCAGCCCCAGCGCCTGCGAGCCTTACGATCAACGCGGCCAGCCCCGCCCGGTGGATGGCGGCAGCGATGGCATTGCCCGCTGCGACCGCGGCGCGGTGGAACACCTGCCCTCGTTCATCTCGATCAGCGACGCCGCGGCCGCTGAGGGCAGCCAGGCGGTCTTCGCAGTGAGCCTCTCCAAAGCGGCGCAAATCACCTTCACCGTGGAATACGCCGCCTCCGATCTCAGCGCCGTTGGCGGGCAAGATTACCTCGCCGCTTCGGGCGTCATCACCTTCCCCATCGGTTCTTCGCAGCAAAGCGTGGCGGTGACCACCCTCAACGACACGCTCAACGAGGCCGCCGAGACCTTCCAGGTGACGCTCTCCAACGCCCGCTATGCCTTCATCGGCGACGGCCAGGCCCTCGGCAGCATCAGCGACGGCGACCCCATGCCGTCCATCTTCGCCGGCGACGCGGCGGGCGTGGAGGGCGACCTGGGGGCCGGCGGCCAGGCCACTTTTAACGTGACCCTCAACGGCCCCAGCGGGCAGACCGTGAGCGTGGATTACACCGTTTCCGGCGACAGCGCCGCGGCGGATGAAGATTTCGTCGCCCTCCAGGGGCAATTGATCTTCGCCCCGGGGAAAACCGCCAAAACGGTCACGGTCAACCTCTTGGGCGACAACCTGCAAGAGGGTAACGAGACCTTCCAACTCACGTTGAGCAGCGCCGTCAACGCTGGCATCGGCGACGCCAGCGGGACAGGCACCATCAGCGATGACGACATCGCCGCGGTTTCGCTGACGGGCGCCTCCCGCATCGAGGGCGACAGCGGCACAGGGACGATGCACTTCCAGGTGACGCTCTCGAACCCAAGCACACAGCAGGTCACCGTGCGCTTCACCACCTCCCCCGGAAGCGCCCAGGCCGGCAGCGATTACGTTGACAAGAATGTCATCATCATCTTTGCGCCCGGCACGACATCTACCAGCGTCGGCGTTACCATCAACGGCGACGAGGCGCCCGAAGTGAGCGAGACCTTCCAGGTGACGCTCGCCAACCCCACCGGCGGGGCGGTGTTGGGCATTTCGGAGGCTATTGGTGTGATCGAGGATGACGACGGGTATCGCATCTACCTGCCGTTGACGCGCAAGTGAGATGCGTGGCTCCAGAATCGACAGACTGCGTTGAGCAAACGCAGTCTGTCGATTCTAGGCTGGGTTTTGACCGGTCAGGCGGCGCAGCCGGCCAGTTCAACAAGAGCATTCGCGATGCTTGCGCTGCGGTTACCGACCAAGAACACGTGCAGTGGGCAGTTCTCAATCCAGCAACTTTGCCAGCACGTCGCTGCATTCCATGAGAAGGTATTCCTGACCGTCTACTTTGAAGTCGGTGCCGGTATATTTGGCGAACAAGACTTTGTCATTTACCCTGAGTTTGATGTCCTCGTCATCGCCAATGGCAACCACCAATCCGGTCTGGGGTTTTTCCTTGGCGGTCTCCGGCAGAAACAGTCCCGATGCTGTTTTGCCCTCTTGTTCGAGGGGTTTGACCAGGACGCGTGCGCCCAAAGGTTGAATTTTGATGTCGCTCACATTGACCTCCAGAGTTTAGATTCCAAGATATTTGTCAATTTTTACGCGGTCGAAACCGACCACGATCTTTCCACCAATATCAATGACTGGCACGCCTTGCTGACCCGAACGACGTACCATATCGCGAGCGGCAGCGGCGTCGCGCGAGACATCTACGTCTTTGAATTTGATCCCTTTTTCGCGGAAATACTTCTTTGCCATGTTGCAGTAGGTGCAGGTTGGAGTGCTGAAAACAATGACGCGTGGTTGGGGTTTGGGTTCTGACATTGTTTTACCTCTATTGTTTTTCTTGCACAGTGTTAGATGATGTTTGGAGAAAAAGGTTGCACCCCAACAAGCGAATCTTTTCAGGCGTTTTCTGAAAACGGGTAGTCACCCTTGCACGGTCACTGCCACGATGAAGTCCCTCGAGCAAGATGCTTATGACGCCTGTCGTCTGAAGAGCCGGATGAAGGGAAAGCATGCCCTGAGTTTACCGAAGGGGGTCACGTCCGGTTTGGGAGTGGCGGGGAGAGGGATGACCCTCTTCCCGACGATAATTGGCCCACTCACTGGCATTTCTTGAAGAAAGAGGGGCTCGGTGGGTTTAGTTCTAGTTAGGGTGAACCATCTAACGTGACGACGCGCGGGTCAACGGATAACGCGACGCAAGAATCCTGATCGGTTTGGTAGCCATTGGCTGCTATGTATTGTGCCCTGCGCCCCTCGCTCCACCCGTTTGCTTTGCCCGGCAGGCCTGCCCTTTCCCAACCCCATACCCTTCGCCCATGACACGTCTCCCCCCTCGTCAGCCCCTCCACGATGGAGAAGTCTTGCCGGCGGCACGCGCTTCAGCCGCCGCGAGGCAAGCGCAGCGAGCGAAGCGTGTCGGCTGGGACCGCTTGTTAGCCGCACTCTCTTGTATGGATAGTAATGCTTGCGTCATAGGGTTCTCATCTTCCTGTAACCAAAGCGCATGCTAATCGCAATGATACAGGCGGGAAAGAGACCTACGAAGAGGGCAAGCGGCAACGGCATGGGCGACAGGAAAATCAACTGGTATAGCAGTATCACTGCCGTGTCAACTATCCAGAAGAATAGGAAAACGTACCCCAGAGCAATCTTGCCCCCAATCCATTTCTTCGAGGCGAGAAAGACGAGGACGATATACCACGAAGGCAACTACAAACATCATTTGAGTTCTCAAGTCGGAGGCTGCGGTCTCCATGTCTATTTCTACTCTGGCAATAACAGCACTCAGAATGCTGCCGACAGCATAACCCATATAGGCGAAACTCGCTATCATCACAGCCTTTAGAACGTCAGCCCATAAAGCGCTCTTATGGTGAGACTGGCTTGGCTGGTACCGCCTTTTCTCCCACCAGACCAGTATGAGAGAGAAAGCAAGTGTCTGCAACGCGATTTCTGGCAATCCAATCAAGTGATACCAGAGCGGCAGCTTGGAGTAAATAATGCCTTCCAGCGAAGACGGGGCAGCAGCAGGAGTGCCCAGAATGCCAAACACAACGAATAGGCTCCATAGGATGAGCCATCCGCGCTTGTTCTCCATGATCGTATTTCGGATAGGCCATAACCCGAAAGCAAAAAGCAGGCCTCTTATGGGCTGGACAAGAGGCCCAAGAAGCATATAGGAGGAATCAATAGGGCGAACAAAGTCTCTGATGATTTCCTGCTGATAGAGTCTGCCATAGTCAAAGAGACTCGCCATGAGGAGGCCAAATACAAAATAGGTGACAGTGTGCACGATGACCACTTTCCCTGTGAAATTCAAAAACTCTTTCACATTATCCTTGTCCATATCCCATCTATCTCCATCGTGATTTCTGCCAACACAGAAGGGCCGACAATGTATCTGCGGTGTGCGGCTAACGGAATGCACATCAGCTGCAGCTCCGGCGGGTGGATCAATCCCCCGCCTCAGCATGAAAGTCGGCTGGAAGCCACTTTGCCCAGCAGTAGGTCAGGCTTTTAGCCTGACCTGACCAAAAAGGCTTTTAGCCTGACCTGACCAAAAAGGCTTTTAGCCTGACCTGACCAAAAAGGCTTTTAGCCTGACCTGACCAAAAAGGCTTTTAGCCTGACCATGGCCCAAAAGGCTTTTAGCCCGATAATCTCCGGCTCAAAGCGCCAGCGCAGGGCAGGCGCAGTCCGCTTGAGCGGACTTTCATGCCTTGAGCAGGGGCTTTAGCCCTCTTTAGCCCCGGCGGCTCGGCGGCCTGCATCTCGCCAGATTACGGCATATCCATCCAGGTCAATGATACCGTAAAGGAAGCGGTATCGCAAGAACCCCTGCCTCCCAGGGCCAGGACTTTCTTAAAGTCAGGCCTCCGGCAAATGAATTTGCTGCGACTGCTTGCCAAGCCCGCCCTGCGGTAGACTTAACCCCACGAAGGTGAGATTTCGCAGATGTCGGCGCAGTTTTAACTGCCCCAGGCGCGACTTTAAGAAAAGCGTGGTGACCACCAGCTTTCGCGCTAGACAAAAACCCCTCTCTCAGGTAAAATACCCCCCCGTGACCGAGGTCACAAATTAACTGGAGGCTTAACCTTGGCTAATACTCGTTCTGCAATCAAACGTATGCGGCAAAACCCCAAACGCCGCCTGCGCAACCGCTACTTCACCGCCCGTGCCCGCACCGAAGTGAAAAAGGCGCGTCTGGCCATCGAAGGGGGTGAAGTCGAAAGCGCCCGCAATGCCACGCGGGAGGCTATTCGCGCCCTGGATAAGGCTGCCGAAAAGGGTATCCTTCATAAGAACAACGCGGCGCGCCGGAAGAGCCGCCTGATGAAGCGCCTGGCCACGCTGGGCAAGTAACCCTTCAGTCTATCTGTGGAGCGCCCCTTCCGGCGGCGGCTCCATCCGCGAGGCTGTTTGCCAGCGGGAGCAGATGCGCTCCCGCTTTTTTTCGTAGGTGAAGTGATGTTTGCTGCTGAAGAACACGCCATTACTGCCAGATTGTATGCCTTTTGCGCCGAGAACGGCCTGCCCGAGCCGCAGAAAATCACCTGGCTGCCGATCCCGTTCTCTGGCCAGTGGGGGTTGTCCACCTCTTTCTTTCAGCTCGCTGCCCAAGATGCGCGGCGTGTCAGGGAGCAAAGCGGTCAGGTGCTTAACGTGCAGCAACATGCCCAGACTCTGGCTGAAAGAGCGGCGGCTTATCTCGGCGCGTTGCCTTCCATTGCTCGCATCGAGGCTGTCAGAGGTTATCTCAATCTTTATTTCGAGCCTGCCGAGTACGCTCGCCGCGTGGTGGATGCAGTGCTGGCGGCTGGCGGGGATTTCGGCCGCGGCCAGGCCAAAGGCCAGCGCGTGATGATCGAATTCTCACAACCCAATACGCACAAGGCCTTCCATGTCGGACATCTGCGCGGCACCATTTTCGGCGACGCACTGTGCCGTATCCTCCAATTTGCCGGTTACGATGTGGTGCGCGCGAACTATCCGGGCGACATCGGGCTGCACGTCATCAAATGGTTGTGGAATTACATGACCCGCCATGCTGGCGAGCGCCCGGCCACGGATATCACGCAATGGATGGGAGAGCTGTATGCCGAGGCCTCGCGGCGGCTGGAAGAGTCTCCCGAACTCGAAGCGGAAGTGCGCGCCGTCTACGCCAGATGGGATCAACGCGATCCCGAGGTGGTTGCCCTTTGGCAGGAAACCCGCCAGTGGTCGCTGGATGGCTTCGAAGCGATGTACCAGGCTCTGGGGGTCCCCTTCGACCGCTATTATTTCAACAGCAGCGTCGAACAACTTGGCAAGCAGGTGGTCAACGAGTTGATCGAAAAGGGAATTGCCATTGACGAGCGTGCCGACGGCGGCGCCGTCATTGTCAAGATTGATGAATTGCTGGGCCTGAAGCAAGAGAAGTACCGTGTCATGGTGGTGCTGCGTTCCGACGGCACCGCCTTGTATTCCACTGAAGACCTGGCGCTGGCTATTCAGAAGTTCCGCGATTATCCCGACCTGGCTAAATCATTGTATATCGTGGATGTGCGTCAATCGCTGCATTTCCAACAAGTCTTCAAGACGCTGGAAATTGCTGGTTATCCTTTTGCCACGCGCTGTGAGCATGTGCCCTACGAGATTGTCAACCTGCCGGGGAACGTGGTGATTTCGTCGCGCGAGGGCAATGTGGTGTTGCTGGAAGCGCTGATACGCGAGGCTACGGCGCGGGCTTTGCAGGTGGTGCGGCAGAAAAATCCTGAGCTGGACGAGGGCCAAATGCAGTCGGTGGCTAAGGCGGTGGGGTTAGGGGCGATCAAGTTCCCCATGCTGGCGCGTGAAATCTCGAAGGTGGTCACTTTCGACTGGGAAAGCGCTCTCGATTTCAACGGTCAGGCTGCACCCTATATCCAATATGCGCATGTGCGTTGTAACAGCCTGCTGCGCAAAGCGCAGGTTGAAGATGTTCGAGAGTTACCCCAGGCAACTTTCGATTACGAACTTGATCCCAGTGAAATCCAATTGATAGACTTGATCTCGCGTTTGCCTGCTGATGTGCAGCGCGCCGCGCATGAATATAAAACCTTGCATATCACCAACCTGGCTTATGAATTGGCGGCGGCCTTTACTACCTTCTACGATGCCTGCCCGGTGCTGAAGGCTGAGCCAAAAGTGCGTGCCGCCCGTCTGCGGCTTGTAGCCGCTACCAAGCAGGCGCTGGCCAACATGCTGGCACTACTGGGCATCACAGCCCCAGAAGTGATGTGAACGGAACGTTCTGCAAGGATGCTGTTCCGTAACCCATTCTACAAAAGGAGACTTTATATGCCAACCCGTACCCTCATCATGGGCGCCGCTGGGCGCGACTTCCACAATTTCAACGTTTTCTTCCGCGACAACCCCGATTACCAGGTGGTTGCCTTCACTGCTACACAGATTCCCGATATCGAAGGGCGCACCTATCCGGCAGCCCTGGCCGGTAAGCTCTACCCCGCCGGCATCCCCATTTACGCCGAAAGCGACCTCGTCGAGCTGATCAAGAAATACGAGGTCGAGCAGGTCGTTTTTGCCTACAGCGACGTGCCGCACGAATACGTGATGCACAAAGCTTCCATGGTCATGGCCGCCGGCGCAGATTTCCGCCTGATGGGCCTCAAGGCCACCCAGATCAAATCCGCCAAGCCGGTTGTGTCGGTCTGCGCTGTGCGCACCGGTTCTGGCAAGAGCCAGACCACCCGCCGTGTCTCGAAAATCTTGCGCAATATGGGCTACAAAGTCGCTGCCATCCGCCATCCCATGCCCTACGGCGACCTGGTCAAGCAAAAAGTCCAGCGTTTTGCCACTTACGCCGACCTCGATAAGCACGAATGCACCATCGAGGAGCGCGAGGAATACGAACCGCACCTTGACAACGGTGTAATCGTCTATGCGGGGGTGGATTATGAGGCCATTCTGCGCCAGGCTGAACAGGAAGTGGACATCGTCCTGTGGGATGGCGGCAACAACGATTTCCCATTCTACGTTTCTGATTTCAAGATCGTTGTTGCCGACCCGCACCGCCCTGGCCACGAGAGCGCCTATCACCCCGGCGAGACGGTAGCGCGCCATGCCGATGTGTTTGTCATCAACAAGGTGGATACTGCCAACCCCGAGGCTGTCATTGCTGTGCGTGACAATCTCCACAAGCTCAATCCCACGGCTGTTATCATCGAGGGCGCTTCTCCGCTCTTCGTGGACAACCCCGAAGCGATCCGCGGCAAGCGGGTGCTGGTCATCGAAGATGGTCCCACCCTGACTCACGGCGAGATGGCCTATGGCGCTGGTTATGTTGCTGCCCGTCGCTTTGGCGCGGCCGAGATCGTTGACCCGCGTCCCTTTGCGGTCAAATCCATTGCCGCCACTTACCAGAAATATCCTAAAACCGGCGCCATCCTGCCGGCCATGGGTTACGGCGAAGCGCAAATGCGTGATCTGGAGGCCACCATTGCCCGTGCGGATGTGGACTTGATCATCATCGGCACACCCATTGACCTGACCCGCGTGATCAAGATTGACAAACCTTCACAACGGGTACGCTACGAACTGCAAGAGATCGGCCAGCCCACACTGGAAGATTTGCTCAAAGCCAAGTTTGGGAAGTGATGGGTAAAGGGAGGTAAGCAGGTCACCAGGTAGATAGTGCCTAACCCACGGCTTCTGTCTACCTGTGTACCTGTCTACCTGTGTACCTGTCTACCTGTGTACTTGTTTACCTGTCTACCTCCCTCCCTGTCTGCCGGTATGCCTGTGCTCACCTGGGCATCCAAAACTGTTGCAGCGCCCGTGCCTGCCGCCCTGGAGCTGGATAGCATCGTCTATGCTCAGGGGGCAGGCTATGCGGGCGCAGTTTCTCTTGCCGCTGGAGCTGAGCATCGCCTCATCCTGGGCGATAATCTGGCGGTGATGTCGGCGCTGCTGGCTGAATACGAGGGGCGGATCAATTTGATTTATGCCGACCCGCCGTTTTTCACCAACCGCGCTTACCCGGCGCGGATCGGCCGTGGTGAGGATTCGCGCCGCCCGAAGGACTGGCAACTGGCCGAAGGTTATGCCGACCATTGGGAGAACCTGGACGTTTACCTGGATTTTCTCTACCCCCGCCTGGCGCTGATGTATCGCTTGCTGGCGCCTACTGGCACGTTGTATCTCCATCTCGATTGGCACGCTGACGCTTATGCGCGCCTCTTGCTGGATGAAATCTTCGGCCCTGAACGGTTGTTGAACGAGATCGTGTGGTGTTACCACGGCCCGTCGCCGGTGCGCCGCGCCTTCAACCGCAAACACGACATCCTTCTGGCCTACACCAAAAGCGCTGCTTATACGTTCAACGTGGATGCCGTGCGCCAGCCTTACGATCCCACAACCGTCAAGACATTTGCCTCCTCGTCTAAGGCCGGTTTTGGCAAGGTGCCGAACCTGGCGCGGGGTAAGGTACCGGAAGATTGGTGGTATTTCCCCGTGGTGGCGCGCTTGCACATGGAGCGAACCGGCTACCCCACGCAAAAGCCCGAAGCTTTGCTGCAACGTATCATCTGTGCTTCGTCGAATGCCGGTGACTTGGTGGCCGATTTTTTCTGTGGGTCGGGCACCACCCCCCTGGTGGCAGGCCGCTTGCAGCGGCGTTTCATTGCCAATGATGTCACTTTTCGGGCCTTGCATACCACACGGGCCAGGTTGCTCGCTTCATCGTTCGCTCCTTTTCAGCTCTGGAAGCTCCACGACGCCACACTCCCCAGTTCCAGCGACTCTTGCAGGGCATTCTTCAGCCTCCAGGCTTCAACTCAGACGGTGGCTGTCTCCCCTGAATTTGCTGCTAGGCTGGATTATTGGGAAATTGATCCCGCCTGGGATGGAAAGGTGTTTTGCAGTGCGGTCCAGGCCCGGCGGCCGCGTGACGATCAACCTATCGCCGCCGAGCTTTGTTTGCCCAGGCCGCCTGGCGAAAAAATTGCGATTCGTTGGGTGACGGTGACGGGCGAGGCGGGACAGATTTGCCTGACTTGTTCAGCCGGCAAATGAAAAAGGTTACGCCATCAGGCGCAACCTTTTTCATTGCCTTTTGCGGGCGGTGTCAGACGTCCAGCCGATAACCCACCCCGCGGATGGTCTTCAGGAAGACAGGCCTGCGCGGGTCTTGTTCGATAGCCCGGCGTAGCCAGCTGATGTGTACGTCGAGCGTGCGGGTGTCTTCGGCATATTCGGTGTTCCATACCTGTCGGAAGAGGTTTTCTCGCTCAATGACCTCGCCGGGTTTTTGCATCAACGCACGCAGCAGGCTGGTGAGACGGGGGGTGAGACGTATTTTCTTGCGATGAATTCTGACCTGACGATGTTCGATATCCAGCCGGATGGGGCCAGCGCGCAGTTCGGACGAATGGCCCTCCTCGGCTGAGAACAGCATCACTTTGTTGATCAGTTTGCGCGTGGTAAAGGGCAGAGTCAGAACGAGTGAGGCGCAATCGCTCTTGGACAACACAGCGCCCGGTTCGACGATCAGGATGATGGGGATGTCGCTTAGGCTTTCACGCAACATCTGGCAAATGCGCACGCCCGAACGCTGGAAGGAGGCCGAGTTGACCACAATCAGATGAGGGCGCAAGCTCTCGATTCGTTGTAGATTGTCGGCAGTATCTCCACCCGGCTGTGAAGCCTCATTCAGGACTTGTTGATACTCGGCGATGGATTTCAACGCCGCATTCGCTGTCCTGAAAACGTCAACCCTGAACCCTTTACTTTGCAACGCAAGGATAAAAGCTGAGGTGTTGGCCCGTTTGCTTTCGATCCAAAGTATTCTGGTATTCATGACGCTTGGCCCTTGTGCCGGCGTACTATTGCTCTGAGCTGTAATTGTTTGCTCTGTGACCTTTTGCTGCCTTTTCGACCGGTCGGAAGCCGTCTCGGATAACCTTAACCCGCATAAAACGGAAAATTTAATAGGGGTATTATACTCGAAGACTCTTCCGCAAAAAGGTGTAACTGCCTAGCTGGTTGGGATATTCCTGAAAACGAAGGCGGCTAAAGCGTCCAAAACAGGATGTCCAGGATTGTGTTTCCCTGTATGTCGAAGTTTGTCCTATTCTGTATCCTGTTCGATAAGTGGGCAGTTACCAAAATTCTCAATACCCCTCTGACTGAAGACGTTCACAGACCAGGTGCGGTATAATTCTACGGGAAAGGTGATGCTTATGAAGACCTCCCTGGGGTTTTTGTGGGGGTGTTTGTTATGGGCCGCCGGGCTGAGTCTCTCGTCTGCCCGCTCGCCTGTGGCGTTTACTCCCATCTGCGCCATTCAGGGCGGCGGCGCATCTACCCCTTTTGCCGGGCAAACGCTTACCACGCAGGGCGTTGTCTTCGCCGACCTCGATCAGACCAGCAAGAAGGGTTTCTACCTGCAGCATAGCGAATGCGATACCGACCCATCCACCTCGGATGGGATTTTTGTCTATCTCGGCAGCACCGTCAATGTCGTCAATGTGGGCGACCTCGTGGAGGTAAGCGGTGTCGCGCAGGAGTATTACGGCATGACGGAGATCGCTACCAGCCCTTCGGGCGTGAGTGTGCTTTCGAGCGGCAACCCCCTGCCAGCCCCCTCTGAGTTGAATCCGCCCTTCGACGGGGGAGCTTCTGCCGCTTATCTGGAAGCCCGCGAAGGGATGTCTGTCCATATGCCCTCTGCCATTGTGGTCGGCCCAACCGATGCAGAAGATCAAACCTGGGCGGTTGCGGCCAGTCTGGGCATCAACCACGTGTTCTACGACGATCCGTCTGGCACGGGCGAGATCGTCTGTATAGACGATGGCGGCCTGTACGAGATCACCCCTGAAGCGGCAGTGGGTGACCTGTTGACGGGTCTGTCCGGCTGGTTGGAATACTCCCACCAGCAGTATCGCTTGCAGCTCCTGTCGCCGCCGCTGCTCACCGCGGCGGGAAGCCCCTCCCTCAGCGCGCCGCCTTCGGGCAGTTTGACTATCGCTGCCTTCAACCTACACGACTTTTTCGATACGGTGGACGACCCCATCACTCAGGATGAGGTGCTCTCGGGCGCAGCCTATCAGCGCAAAGTGCAAAAACTGGCTCTGACCATCCATGCCTTAGGCGAACCCACCGTGTTGGGCGTGCAGGAGGCCGAAAATAGCGCCGTGCTGAACGCTCTAGCGGGGCGCGCCGAGATTGACGCCGACTATGGCGCTGTCTTGTTCGAAGGGCCAGACCCGCGCGGGATTGACGTGGGTCTGCTCTACCGCCTGGATGCGGTCACAGCGATCACGGCCACTGTCCGCCAGGCTTGTACCACCCTGCAAGATGGCCTTGGCCCCGACGGCAATGGCGACGTGTTGGCTCCACAAAACGCCCTCACCTGCGATACCGACGGCGATGGCCTCAACGACGGCAACCGCCTGTTTGCCCGCCCGCCCCTGTTGGCGCACCTGGTGCTGAACCGGCAGCCGTTCGATTTGTGGGTGATCGTCAACCACTGGAAATCCAAGCTCGAAGATACCGATACCACCTCCTACACCTTGCCGCGCCGCCTGGCGCAAGCCCAATGGGTTGCTGCGTTGGCGGACGAAATCCTGAGCAGCCACCCTGGCGCTAACCTTATTGTCTTGGGCGATTTGAACGATACGTACCTCTCCCAACCGCTGAACATCTTGCAGGCAGCCGGCTTGCAAAACTTGTGGCTGCAAGTGCCAAAGACGCAGCGATATAGCTACATCCGGCAGGGTATCTCTCAAGAGCTGGATCACATCCTGGCCAGCGCGGCGCTCGACGATACCCCTCATGAATTCCTGTGCCTCTCGCCCTGGCATGCCAACGCTGATTACCCCCTCTCCTATGAGACGTTTGCCACCACTGAGCGCCGCAGTTCCGATCACGACCCCCTGGTTCTAACCTATAGCTGGATCGAGAGCGTGCCGAGGCTTTACCTGCCCCTGGTGGGGCGATGACGGGTTTGCGATTAACCTTTTGCAGGTGCTATTGCCTCTCTCCCGTTCCTGGCTATAATAGGGACACCATAGCGCGGCCTCCGGCCGCAACCAAAGAGGTGAGTGTACCGCCGACCTTTGGTCGGCCCTGCGGAGCCAGGCATAGCCTGGTGGTACGATGAGCTC
>Ga0209018_1001421_pt1 | contig 19279 bp, 23 predicted proteins | sample YNPBryBLVA2012_FD_185814 | JGI IMG/M metagenome (GOLD analysis project Ga0209018, IMG submission 185814) | Anoxygenic and chlorotrophic microbial mat microbial communities from Yellowstone National Park, USA - YNP Bryant BLVA 2012 (SPAdes)... ...
GGCATCCTCACCTTGGCCTATCCGATTACCAGTTGGGCGGACAGTTGGACAACCAAACGGGATGAAATCCAAACCGTTTTAGAAAAAGGGCTTTAATCCTCCGGCCACAACCGACTCAAGGGCACATACACCAAAGGCGCCCACAGACTGCTCAAAATCGCCGACGCCAAGGTTAACCGCTGGTGATCCAACCAAATTTGCCCCAGGGGACGATGCCCCAGCACACTCCATTGCAGAGCCATCAAGGTCTCACTAATCGCCGCCATCGCAAAGACAATGAGAGCCACTGAGATAAAATCCTCCTGAATCAGGCGGTCTTTTTGCAACAGCGCCGTCAACGCCCCCGCCACCCCCAACCCCAAGGCATGGGACGGCCACCAACCCCCCCCCGGATTCACCAGCGCATCCTGCAAAATCCCCAGGGTCACCCCGGCGATTAAGCCCTGCCAGGCCGTACGTTTCACACTCCAGGCCACCACCCAGATGAGCGGCCAGTCCGGGGCAATCCCCGCCAATTCCATCCCCGGTAACCGCAGGGGCAAAAGCGCCAGGGATGCCAATGCCGACAGGACGGTAGCCAGTACCCCCCCCAGACTAGGGAGCGAGGAGAGCCGGTTTCGCACCATAACTATGCAATAACACCCATTCCAACCGCTCCACCGGGGCATAGAGTTGCACCGTCGCCTGGGGCGCAGGCATGGCACGCCAATCAATACTCTCAATCTGTCCCACCGCAATCCCCGCCGGGAAAATTGTGCTAAACGGGGAGGTGACAATCCTATCCCCCGGTTTCACATCGGGATTTTTATCAAAGAATTCCAACACCGTCTGCCCCGTCCCCTGCCCCACCAAAATCCCCATCGCCCGGGAACGGTTGACCATCACCCCCACCTTGCTGCTGGGGTCCGTGACCAACAACACGCGACTGGTATGGGGCGTGACATCCAACACCCGTCCCACCAAGCCCCCCGGCGCCAACACCACCGACCCCGGCGTAATCCCCTTGGCACTGCCTTCCCCCACCCAAATCTGATGCCACCAATGCCCGGCACTGCGCCCCACCACCGTCGTCGCCACCGTTGCCAAGGGCATTTTTTGCTGATAGTTGAGCAACTGCTGAAGCTGGCGGTTTTGGATTTGCAATTCCTGCACCTGGGTTTCCAACTCCTGCAGACGGCTGTCCGTCAAACGGGTATCCGGCACCCGCCCCCCCTGTAACCCCCGATACAATTCCCGCAGTACCCAGGCTTGGGTGGTTTGTAAATACACTGCCAATGCCACGACCCCCACCCCACCGAGAATTTGCGAGGTATAACGTTGCCACCACCGCCGGAGGAGTTCAAACCGGGTCATTGCACCGCACGCCAACTGCCCTCATCCTACACCGATTGTTCCCTAACCGGAACGACTGCTGAACACCCGGTCTAACCCCCGGGCGGTTTCCAAGGCCTTACCGGTTCCCAACACCACACAATTCAGGGGTTCCGGGGCAATATGCACCACAATCCCGGTTTCATGGCTAATCAGGGTGTCCAGCCCCCGCAGTAGGGCACCTCCCCCCGCCAGCATAATCCCCCGGTCCACAATATCAGCGGCCAATTCCGGGGGCGTGCGCTCCAAGGTCCGCTTCACCGCATCCACAATCACCGCCAGGGGTTCCGCCATACTTTCCCGCACCTCCGGGGCTTTGATCGTCACCGTGCGGGGCAACCCAGAGAGCAAATGCAACCCCCGCACCTCCACCAACTGGTCATCGTTCCCCACCGGGTAGGCTGAACCGGCATCAATTTTAATATCCTCCGCCGTCCGTTCCCCGATCACCAGGTTATGCACCTTTTTCATGTAGGTCATGATCGCTTCGCTGAGTTCATCCCCCGCCACCCGCACCGACTCGCTCAGCACCACCCCCTGCAAACTCAAGACCGCCACCTCCGTAGTGCCCCCGCCAATATCCACAATCATGTTCCCAATCGGCTGATCCACCGGCAGACCCGCCCCAATCGCCGCCGCCACCGGTTCATCAATCAAATCCACCTTCCGGGCACCGGCCCGCATGGCCGCATCAATCACCGCCCGCCGTTCCACCCCCGTCACCCCACTGGGAATGCCGATCACAATCCGGGGTTGGGCCAGGGAACGCCCCCCATGCACCTGCCGGATAAAATGCTTCAACATCAATTCCGCCGTATCAAAATCCGCAATCACCCCATCCCGCAGGGGCCGCACCGCCACCACATTCCCCGGCGTCCGCCCCAACATCCGTTTGGCATCCTCCCCCACCGCCAGGGGCACCTTCAAATCCTGGTCAATGGCCACCACCGAGGGTTCCTGGAGGACCACCCCCCGACCGGACACATAGACCAGCGTATTGGCCGTGCCCAGGTCAATCCCCATATCCCGTGAAAAGCGACTGAAGAAACCCACAATCCGCCCCCTTGTGACAGTGATGGCTCAGGTTACGGTGCATTCTAGCAGATTTGGTGACTTTACCCCTGGGCAGGGAGCCGGATTTCTCCGACAATGGGTAAATACCGGTAAACCCTAACAGCCTCATCCCCGGAGCCGATGCCCCCGCCGACCCTGACGGAATTTCTCAACTCCACCCTCCTGTTTCATGGGCTACCGACCCCGATCCAAAACCGGGCGAGCCAACGGCTAGTACTGCGGCACCACCCGGCGGGGGCCACCCTGCTTCTGGAACAGGACTGGGGGGACTGTGTGTATTTACTCATGCAGGGCTGGGTGAAAATCGTCACCCACAACCGGGAAGGCCGGGACATTACCCTGAATATCCTGGGGCCGGGGAATCTCTTTGGGGAAATGGCCAGCCTGGAATCCTCGCCCCGTTCCAGCGATGTGGTGACCCTCACCTCCGTGACCGTCGGGGGCATACCGGCGCAGGACTTTCGGGATTTGATCAGCACCGAACCCCAGGTGGGCTTTCGGCTGGCCCAGCTGCTGGTCAAACGGATTCAGCAGTTAAACCGCCGCTTGCAGGTGCGGGAGTCGGAAAGCAGTGCCCGGTTAGCCGATGTATTGCTGTTTTTGGCCGAGGGGCAAGGGCAGGTGCAACAAGGCGGCGTCCTGATCCCCAATTTGCCCCACCGGGAACTCGGCAGTCTCTGCGGCCTCACCCGGGAAACCGTCACCCGGGTACTGAAAAAACTGGAACAGGAAGGACTGCTCACCCGCCCGGATGCGGAGCATTTTTACCTGCCGGACCGCCGGAAACTGGAAGCATTGGTGGACAGTTAGGGCTACAATCAAACAGGTTTGCCTATTGGTTGGCGGTCATCCCATGCGGAATCGGTACTCTTTTGGCTGGTTATTTTGCCTCACTTGGCTGTTCCTGGTGGCTCCCCCTAGTCTGGCCCACGTGCAGGCCGGGGTCACCCACGGCTTTTGGCATGGGGTGGAACATCCCCTGGGGGGCTTGGACCATCTGCTGGCAATGGTGGCAGTGGGGCTATGGGCGACGGAACTGGGGGGCATGGCGCTGTGGGTGGTGCCCCTGGCGTTTGTGGGTGTGATGACCCTGGGGGCGGTTGGGGGGATGGTGGGGGTGCCCTTACCCGGCGTGGAACCGGCGATTATCGCTTCGGATGTGATTTTTGGGGTGTTGGTTTTGCTGGGCACCCGTTTGCCCCTGTATGCCAGTGCCCCGTTGGTGGGATTTTTGGCACTCTTTCACGGTTATGCCCACGGCACCGAAATGCCTGGGGATGTCTCCGGGTGGAGTTATGGCCTGGGGTTTGCCCTGGCCACCTTGGGGTTGAATGGTTTGGGGCTATGGGCGGGGCAACTGATCCGGCGCTACTGTCCACCAGCGACCATGCGTTGGGCGGGCGGGGCAATTTTAGTAGGAGCCATCTATGTCCTCACCCAAGCCTTCGGGGGAGGTTAGAAGCCATAAAGCGATCAATTTAGTGAAATTCCACCCTAGAATCCCTAGGGTTAGTCAAACCGCCAAGGGGGCAATACCCTGTAATTTTTGACTGTCTAAATAGGGATTTTCTCAAGGGCACCTCAATCAATTCACAGTTAGCGGTTCCCCCCCTTGGTTCTGGGTAATAGGGGCATTCCCAGGATGGGATGGATGATTGGTTCAAATCAATAGAGGTTCCCTTAATTGTCGCCACAGGGTCTCTGTATCAATTTTTACTCACAATTCAAATGGCATTGCTGTATATTAGGAAAATCAACGGCGTAAAAAGGTGCGGTTCATGTGGCGGGAAATTGCCGGTGGGGTCACGGCGCCCCAGGGCTATCGGGCGGGGGCAGTGCGGGCGGGGTTAAAACCTTCCGGGGCCTTGGATTTGACCTTGATTTACTCGGAACAGCCTGCGGTCGCCGCCGGGGCCTTGACCACTTCCCAAGTGCGGGCGGCCTGTGTCACCTACTGCCAGCAACAACTCCAGACTGGCCAGCCGGTCCACGCCATTGTCTGTAATGCCGGGCAGGCCAATGCCGCTACCGGTCATCAGGGGTGGCAGGACGCTTGTACTACCGCAACCGCCTTTGCGGAGGCCCTGGGGATTGCGCCCAATCAAGTCTTGGTGGCTTCGACCGGGGTGATTGGCCGGTTGATTCCGATGGATAAACTGGTGGGGGCAATTCCTGACCTGCTGGCCGTGACCACCCGGGAAGGGGGGGATTTGGCCGCCCAAGGGATTCTCACCACGGATTTGGTGACCAAAACCATTGCCCTGGAAAGTACCGACCTCCAGCCACCCATCCGGGTCGGGGGCATCGCCAAGGGTTCCGGGATGATCCACCCCAATATGGCGACCCTGTTGGCTTTTGTCACCTGTGATGCCCCGGTGGAGGTGGGTCTGTGGCGAAATCTGCTCCGAGAGGCGGTGGCGGTCAGTTTTAACCAAATCACCGTGGACGGGGACACCAGTACCAACGATATGCTGTTGGCTTTGGCGAACGGGGCGGCGGGGGGAACGGTCATCCGGGCAGATGACCCCAGGGTGCCCACGCTAAGGGCGATGGTGACGCAAGCCTGTATCGAACTGGCGAAAAAAGTCGCCCGGGACGGGGAGGGAGCCACCTGTTTGATGGAAGTGCAGGTGCGGGGGACGGATACGGATCAAGCCGCCCGAACCCTGGCTCGTACCATCAGCGGCTCCCTGTTGGTCAAATCGGCGGTCTTTGGGCGGGACCCCAACTGGGGGCGGATTGCGGCGGCGGCAGGACGGGCGGGAGTGCCGTTTAACCCGGATGACCTGGCAATTGACCTGGGACCAATTCCCCTGATGCGGGCGGGACAACCCCTGCCCTTTGACCGGGAGGCGGGGAAAAAGTACCTGCATTCCGACCCGGTGGTGATCCAGGTGCAGGTGGGGGACGGACCAGGGGTGGGCTACGCCTGGGGCTGTGACCTGAGCTATGACTATGTCCGCATTAACGCCGAATACACCACCTAGGGAACTTTACCCTGGCGCAAATCAGCCAACAGCCCGCTACAGGCATCCGTGAGTAAATCCAAGACCAATTCAAACCCCTCCGCCCCGCCGTAGTAGGGGTCAGGGACTTCTTTGTAGGGATAAGTGCGGCAAAATTCGCACATCATTTTCACCTTAGAACCGTATTGGTTCTGCCCGTCCAGCGCCAGGACATCCCAATAGTTTTGCCGGTCCATCGTTAAAATCAGGTCAAAATGGGCAAAATCCCCCCGCTCAAACTGCCGTGCCCGCCCGGTGAGGGTAATGCCCCGTTTTTTCGCCGCCAACTGCATCCGCTCGTCCGGGGGACTGCCCCGGTGATAGCCAATCGTCCCCGCCGAATCACAAATGTATTGTTCCTGGAGGTTCGCTTGCCGGAGCAAATGGTTCATGATCCCCTCCGCCGCCGGGGAACGGCAAATATTGCCCATGCAGACAAACAGCAGACGGGTCGGTGGGGTAGGCATGGATTTTCCCAACAAAAGCAGTCCCAATGTAACAAACTTGCCCCCAAACCCGCTAAACTGAGCATTGGTTCATCAAAACATAGGCGTATGGCGGCAGAAATGTATGTCGGTCAGCAGGTGCGGGTGTGCTGTTTGAAAGACCGGGTTGGCTCCGAAGTCAGCAAAAAACTGGGTCAAGTCGGCGTGGTAAGCGATATGCGGGTGGTGGATGGCAAGGGAATTGGGCTGATCGTGCGTTTCAATGACCAAAGCCAAACCTGGTTTTTCCCCGAAGAGTTGGAACCCGCCTTTAAGCTGAACTGATGGCACGCATCATCACCTGGCTGGGGCAAGCGGGGCAGAGGGCAGGGATCGTCGCCGGGGTGGCTCGCTGGTTCGCCCAACGACAAAAACGGGTGCTGGTCGTCACCCATTGCCCCAACCCCCACCTGGATCGGGAACTGGAAACCACCTTAACCCCGCAACCCCAGGAAGTGAGTCCAGGGATCAAAGCGGTACAACTCCAAGCCATTGTCTTGCTTGAACAACTCTGGGAAGAACTCAAGGCTCTGGAAGCCCGCTATGTGAAATCCCCCTTTTTCCGGGATGTGTATGGGCAGGAATTGAGCGTCTTTCCGGGTTTGGATAGTCTATTGACCCTGAATGCCCTGCGGAGTTATCGCCAGGATGAGCAGTACGATGTGATTTTATACGACGGTGCCAGCGACCGGGAAACCCTGCGGATGATGGGGGTGCCTACCCTGGCGGACTGGTATTACCGGCGGTTTAGCCAAGTATTGGTCGCTTCGGAATTTAGCCGCAATGTTTCCCCCTTTGTCACGCCTTTGGTGGGGGCGATGTTTACCAGCGGTTGGGAAAACCAAAGCCTGGAGCAACCCAGGGAATTCCTGGAAAATTTGTTCCGCCAGGGGCAAGATTTGGTCAATAACCCCCAAGCCCTGTGCGCCTATTTGGTCACCAATGGTCACAGCCTGGACGTGCAGATGGCGCGCTGGTGGTGGGGAAGTGCCCAGCAGGTGGATGTGCGGGTGCAGGGGGTGCTGTTGACCGAGGGGGAACCGGCGACCCTGGGGGATCGGTTTGCGCCCTTGCCGGTGGGGACGGAGCAGGATTGGTTGGACTTTGACCATTTGGCACCAGTGCCAGCCCCGATGACCCTGGACTTGGAAGCCAAACAAATTCAGTTGTTTTTGCCCGGATTTCAGAAATCCCAGGTTAAACTGACCCAGTATGGACCGGGCTTGACGGTTGAGGCAGGGGACCAGCGGCGGAATATCACCCTACCCAGCCAATGGCAGGGGCAAAGTATTACCAGTGCCCGCTTCCACGAACCCTATTTAACCATCACCTTTTAGGATTACATTTGAGGTAGTCATGTTGCCCTGGGGGAACGTATGGGGGACGCAGACCAACGGTCAACCAACCTACCGCCAGCCAATGGGGGGGAAACGCCTGCCCCAGAACCATCGTCGGCACCACCATCAGGGTTAGAGTCGGTTGGCTCACGGGATTCATTAGCGGAATCAGAAGCAAACCCTTGGACGGCATCTGCTCATCTTTCTGAATTAGAAGCTAATCCCTTGAGCGTATCTGATAACTTGCCAGAATTAGAAGATAATTTACCAATAGGAAAAAATGATTTAACAGAAGGATGCGTTAAGTCCACAGAATTAACTAATGATTCACCTGTACTAGAGATTAACCCACCAGAAGTATTAGCTACCCCGCCAGAATTAGAAGATCATTCCCCCGATTTAAGCAATCATTCCCCCGCCGCAGAAACTAATCCGGTAGAGATAGGTTCTAATCCATCAGAATTAGATGACCCGTCTGTAGTGCCATCCGCACCGTCCCTGGGGTCAAGCTCTGAATTACCCACAGGGGAAGCATCCCCCGGCACCACCCCGCAATTGCCCGATCCGCAGGTGCCGGTTCAGCGTGCTTGGCGCAATGCTCCCCGGCCGCAAAAATGGACGCAACTCCAACGCCCTGCCACCTGGCCCCTGTGGTTGTTGGGTTTGGGCACGTTGGCTTTGGTCTATCTTTTGGTCTTGACCAGTTTTTATTGGGTGGGGCAGGCGGGGAGTCAAATTCTCTTTTTAACTCTGCGTTACTTTACCTGGGTGCAACCGCCGGTGGGGATCACGGTGGGTTTGCTCTGGTTGTGTTTCACGACGGCTCCTTGGGTACTGGGCTGGAGCGTGAAACGGTTGGGAACGGGACGGGCGTTGACCCTGGCGGAATTGGGGGAACGGTTCCCGGAAACCGCCCGATTGCTGGAAAAATTTAGCACCGACCGCCGCTGGCCGCCCATGAAACTCTGGTATTTGGAACATCCGGCACCCCTGGTGTGGAGTTTTGGTTGGTTGCCCCGGGCCCATTGGTTGGTGATCACGGCGGGGGCGGAGTCTGCCCTGGATGACCGGGAGTTGGTGGCATTGGTGGCGCAGGAGTTGAGTCGGCGGTTGTTGGTGCGTTTGCCCCTGGGACGGACGGCGGTGTTTTTGGGGCTGGGCTTGCTGTCGGGGTTAACCTTGTTACACCACATTCCTTACTTAATTTATCTGCATCTGGCTCGGCTGGGGGAACGCTGGCGGCGGGTGAGTTGGCTGACGGGCACCCTGTCTTGGCTCTTTTATGGGTGGTGGGGATTGTGGCGGTGGGGGGGGTTGGGTTTTGCCCGGGTATTTACCTGCTATGCTGACCGGCGGGCGATGCTCATCACCCCTGACCCGAATGCCCTCGCCCGGGCCATTTTGAAATTGAATGTGGGGACGGCGGCGGTTTTGCAGGAAAAGGGCGGTCTGCCGCATCTCTACCACCTGTGGGAATTGCTCCTGCCGGTGCATCCCCGTTGGGGGGTCTTTTTGGGGACACTGCCGCCGGAGGTGCCCTGGGAGCAGGTGTTGCGTCCCCGCTGGCCTTGGTTGAATTTATCCCTGGCGCAGGCGGATGTGACGACCCGGTTGACCTATCTGATGGGGGTGGCGCAGACCTGGAAGATACCGCCGGAGGTGACGATCTCCCCGCGGGAACCCTTGCCTTGGCGAGACCATGCCCTGTATCTGGCGCCCTGGTTGGGGTTGGGGGTGGGCTGGTTGGTGGGCTGGTTGGTCGGGCTGTTGATGGGGTGGTTTTTGTCCCAGCCGGATCGGTGGGTGGCGGTGGCGTTGGCTTGGTTTGGCTGGGGGTGTGGGACGTTGGTGCGGGTGAATTTCTTTTATCCCGATTTGCCTCGCACTCGCCCGGAAGCGGAACCCGATGTGGTGCAGGCGGTGACGGTGGGGGCGCATTCCCCCGCCTATGGGCAGACCCAGTATTGGCAGGGGCAGTTGTTGGGGCGATTGAGTTGGGATAATGCCCTGGGGCAGGATTTGTGGTTGGCGACCCGCAAGGGCACGATTCCTCTGCATTATCAGCCCTCGCCCAGTTATTTGGGGCATCTGTGGTTGGGCAGTCGTCATCCCCTGCGGTTCATTGGCAAGCCGGTGGCGGTGCAGGGGTGGTTGCGGTGGGGGGCGACCCCGTGGCTGGATGTGGAGCAGATGGAAACCCGGCAGGGCAAAAAAACCAAGGGCGGGCATCCGATTTGGGCCACCTTAGCCGCCTTTGCCGCCATCGCCATTGGGGTTTATATCCTGGGGTTTGTGGGGGTGAGTTGGCAGATTTTGGCCCCGACTGAATCCATCCCGGATTTGGGTTCGTAATTAGTGATAGATTCAACCATTTGTGTGGGTTGATGCCTACGTTCAATTGGTGAATTTTATCCCCCTTATCTTAGGAGTCAATGGTCATGAATTTTGGCAATTTAGGACGTTGGTGGGTGGGTGGAGCCATGTTTGTCTCCCTAGCGGGTGCGCCGGTATTCGCTCAAGCCCTGCGCCAAGGTATGTTTGTGAAAGCGGAACATCCCACCCAAGGCACAGCGAAAATTGTCACTGCAGGCGGCAAAACTTTTATCGAGTTTGACCAAAAATTCAAAACCGATGCAGGGCCTGATTTGCAGGTGATTTTGTACCGCCAAGCAACGGTGCCAATCAGTGGGTTGAAAGCCCAGGATTATGTGACATTGGGCAAATTGCAAAACACCCAAGGGCCACAACGCTATGCCATTCCCACCCATGTGGATGTGAATCAATACCAAGCCGTGGCAGTTTGGTGTCGGCAATTTAACGCCACTTTTGGGTTCGCCAAACTGTAGGGGCAAGTCCGGGGGGTACACTGGAGGGTATGAATTTTTTTTCCCCCAGTAGTACGGACCAGGAATTGTTCCAGGGCATTCAGCAGGGCCAATCCCGGGCAATGGCGCTGCTCTACGAACGCTACGGTACCCTGGTGTATTCATTGGCATTGCGGGTTTTGCAACAACCCCAGGAGGCGGAGGATTTGACCCAAGAGGTGTTTACAACCCTGTGGCACAAGGGGGGCTACAACCCCCAGCGGGGTTCCTTGGCGACCTATCTGACCACCCTGACCCGTTCCCGGGGCATTGACCGTCTGCGGATGCGGCAAGCTCGCCTGCGGTTGGCTCAGCGGTGGGGGGCTGGGGAATGGATGCCGGTGGCAGGGGGATTGTGGGAACAGGTGAGTGTGCAGGAGCGGCAAGAGCGGGTACGGGCGGCGTTGTCCCAACTGGAGGCGGAGCAACGTCATCTGCTGGAACTGGCTTACTACCAGGGGTTGACCCAAGCCCAGATTGCTGAACAATTAAATCTACCCCTCGGCACGGTGAAAACCCGTACCCGTACCGTCCTGTTAAAACTCCGCAAATTGTTGCAGGATCAGATATAGACCTATCCCATGCCTATGAACGACTCCACGGAAGAATTATTAGCAGGTCTGGTTCTCCAAGACCTATCGGCGCAGGAATGGGAGGTGTGGGAAACCCAAATGGCCAATGACCCGGCTTTGGCGCAGGAATTAACCGCATTAAATACCGTTTGGCACAGTTTGGCCTACGGTTGCGAAGCCGTGGCACCTCCTCCTAGCCTCAAACAGAAAATTCTCGCCACCGCCCCGGCCCGTCCCCGGCCTTGGTTGTGGGGGATAGCGGCCCTGGGCATCCTCAGCAGTGGGGGATTGGGGGTCTGGGGTTGGTTCAACGCCCAGCAGTTGCGCCTGGCTCAGCGGGAATTGCAGGTACAGCGGGAGGTCGTGGCGGCCTTGCAAAACCGGGACACCCAGATGGCCACCCTAACGGGCATGGATACGGCCAAAGGTGCCACCGCCCGGGTGCTGACGGGGCAAGGGGAAGTGCTGGTGGTGTTTAACCAAAAACTCCCCAAACCCCCCAAGGATCAGGTGTATGTCCTGTGGGCAATTACCAAGGATGGACAAAAAATCGCCTGCGGTAAATTCATTCCCAATGAGAGTGGGGTGATTCGCTGGGCCAATCCTCGCTTTATGCCCAATGCCCCCAACGTGCAAACCCTGGCCATTACTCAAGAGCCAGACATGACGGATGCCCCCACCGGCCCAATGGTGATGGGTGGGTCGGCGATTTAATCGGGCAATAAACGTAGCAATCCTAAATGAGAATGGAACAGGGGTCGCAGGGGCACCGCCCCCGTGTTGGTTTTAGGAAATTTTTGTATGCCTACGGCACGCCAGCTAGCGTTAATCAAGTAGGAAGGATTGCTATATGTAACTTTGGGATTCCCATCAATTAGCGGGTACTCAGCAAGGCCAATTCCACCATTTCTTCCTGGGGTTGATGGAGGGCGACTTGAATATCCGGGCCAAAAAAATTGGTTAATTTCTCCACCTTTTCTTGCCAGGTTGTCCAGGGCACATCCGGGGAATCAAAAGTCAATACCAAGGTGTAATGATTATCCCGGAGTTCCTCATGGATGCCCACCAAAACCGGCCATTCCTCATCCGTTTCCCCTAATTTCAGCCGTTCCAAGGCCGCACCCAAATGCACCTTTTCCCCGTAACGGTAGCGGGTGACCTCCTGACGGATTTGATTTTGGGTCGGGGTGGCCTGCGTCCGGTGCGCCATTACCTCCGGGGGTGTGGGTTGCCGCCAAGGTACCGGGGGCAATTCCGCCGCTTTCAGAGCCAGTCCCCCCAACAGGAGGGGAATCCCGTAAAAGAAACCAGCCAAATTCAAAGTCGGCATATCGGCAAAATAAGCCCCAAAACCGATCACCGTTAAGATGGAACCAATCACCAAACCCACCCCACCGAGGGGAATCCGTTGCAGTATTTGCGGCATTTTTAGGTGCTTTTTTGTTGCAAATTGAAGGGAACCCTTAGGCTCCCCATCATAAATGTGAGACACTAGAGAATAGCTTAACACAGGCTGGAAACAGCCATTCTCCGCTGGCAAACCCACAGCGATGTTCATGCCATTTGGAACCATGAACCCATACCGCCGCACCTGGGGATTTCGCCACCGGCTAAAATGCTTCTGCGGGTGTCCTATAATTGCCAATTGATAGCGGTATGCGGATGGCAACGGGAATGTCCAGGGTTTACCCACCAATGAGCGCAAACAGACCATGTTAGATGGGTTGATGGGGAATTTAGAAACGGTGGTCGGGCTGGGCGTGGCGGTGGCTTTGGTCGCTCCCTGGTGGCGGCCCTTATCCCCAAGTTACTGGACATGGGGCGTGACCGTGGGACTGGGAGCCATGTTGGGGACGGGCGTTTGGTTGGAAACCGGCAGTACTTTACCCGGAGCGATGGCGGGGGCGGGGGCCTTTGCCTTGGGGGGATTGCTCCTCTGGCCCCAACTCCACCGTTCCCATGCCAAACACCGGCATGACTTTGAGCAAACCTTGACCCAACTGCTCACGGGGCAACGGGCTTGGGATGCCCCCACCTTGACCCGACTATTTCGCACGGCTCCCCCCTCGGAATTACCCCGTTTGCGCGCCACTGTCCGTTATATGTACGCCCATGAACCGGCACTCCGCCCCTTGCTTGCCCCATTTTTGGAGGCACCATGACCCGTAACAAAGCCTATGTGGTGTGGCGGGGACGCAAACCCGGGGTTTATCGTAGCTGGGATGACTGTTGGGCACAGGTGCGGGGCTTTAGCGGGGCGCAGTACAAAAGCTATCCTGACCCGGCGACCGCCCACCGAGCCTTTCAGGAACATGGCGGCGATGTACCCATGCCTGATTCCCCCAGCACAACCGACTATATGCGCCAAAGTTACGCCGTGGATGGTGCCTGCTCCGGCAATCCGGGGGTGATGGAATACCGGGGGGTCGCCACCGAGAGCGGGGTAGAAATTTTTCACCGGGGTCCCTATCCCCTGGGCACTAATAACATTGCTGAATTTTTGGCGATTGTCACCGCCCTGCAATGGTGTGCGGCCCGGAGCTGTGATTGGCCGATTTACTCCGACTCCCAGATCGCCCTGGGTTGGGTGCAAAAACGTCAATGTCGAACCAATTTGAGTTTAGACGATACTCCCTTGGGGGCGGAAATTCGTGCCGCCGAACAATGGTTGCGCACCCACCCCTACCCCAACCCCCTGTGGAAATGGGACACCCGTCGTTGGGGACAAATCCCGGCGGATTTTGGGCGGAAATAGGCTGTGCGCGTCGGGGTTTTGGGCGGAGGACAACTGGCGTGGATGTTGGCCCAGGCGGCTCAGGATTTGGGAATTACATTGTGGGTACAAACCTCCGACCCCCAGGATGCGGCCGTTTCCCTGAGTGCCGGGCAGGTGATTGCCCCCCTAGATGACCCGCTGGGGCTGGCCCAACTGATGCAAACATGCGACCTGATTACCTTTGAAAATGAATTTATCAACCCGGAATTACTCGCCCGTTCTGCCCGCCCGGGGGTGCGGTTTCGCCCCGATTTAGCCAGCCTTGCCCCCCTTTTGGATAAATACGACCAACGGTGCTATGTCCGGAATTTAGGCATCCCCCAGCCGGAATTTTGGCTCCTGTCCCCCGGCGACCCCCCGCCCACCTTGCCCCTAGTCGTGAAAGCCCGCCGCCACGGTTATGACGGGTTGGGTACCCGGATCATTCACACCCCGCAAGAGTTAGCCGCCCTGTGGCAGGAATGGGCTGTTCCCACCCTGCTCGCCGAAACCTATGTGCCGTTTGACCAGGAATTGGCACTCATTGCCGCCCGGGACTGCCAGGGCACTATGGCCACCTACCCCGTCAGCCGCACCCATCAAGTCCAGCAGGTCTGCCGCTGGGTTTATGCCCCCGCCCCCCTCCCCGATACCATCCGCCAGCAACTCGCCCAGCACACCCGCACCCTGCTCACCGCCTTGGACTACCAGGGGATTTTGGCGACGGAATGGTTTTATCTCAGGGAAGGCAATGGTGATGACAAAATACTGCTCAATGAAATCGCCCCCCGCACCCACAACTCCGGTCACTACACCCTGGATGCCTGCGTCACTTCCCAATTTCACCAGCATTTACGAGCCATCACCGGGCAATCCTTAGGCAGTACCGCCCTGACCACCCCCGGTGCCTTGATGGTCAACCTACTGGGCTATGAAACCGCCACCGGTGAGTATTTAGCTCAACGGCAACAGCTGGCGCAATGGGGCAAGGTGTACTGGTACGGCAAAACCCAATCCCGACCGGGGCGCAAACTCGGGCACATCACCCTCCGGGATTGCCATCCTGAGGAAATCCAGTCCTGGGTTGAGCGCATCGAATCCCTCTGGTCAGGTGGTGCCGGGAGTGCTATCTTGGTCATGCCCAAAATTTAGGGCATTGGGTCAGGCATAACCCTTGCCACTACTTGGCGATCTGCCAGAGTTTGATCGTATTATCCCGGCTACCACTGGCCAGCCACCGCTGGTCTGGGCTAAACGCCAGGGACGTAATCCCTTTTTCATGCCCCGCCAAGGTCATCAGCAACCCATAGGACTGCCCATCCCACACCCGGATACTCCCTTCCCAACCACCGGTCACCAGATAACGCCCATTGGGACTATAGGCCACCGCCCGCACCCCTTCCTTGTGCCCCGTGAGGGTGGTAATCGGGTCGCCATTATGGAGATGCCACAGATGGGCGGCGGTATCTTCACTGCCAGCCACAATTACTCGCCCGTCGGGACTGACCACCACCACATTGAACCCACTGCCGCTGAAACTAGAGGGGCCAAGGATATTCCGCAGGGGGTCGCCCCCATCCGTCAGCCATACCTTGATCGAATTGTCCCAACTGCCCGTGACCAACAACCGCCCATCCGGGGTAAAGGTGACGGAACGCACATAGCTGGCATGACCCGTAAGGGTGGTCAACAACGCCCCATTGTCCACCTGCCAAAGTTTAATCGTCTTGTCCTCGCTCGCACTCGCCAGTACCAGCCCATCGGGACGCATCGCCAGGGAGTCAATGGTGCCCCCGTGCTTGTTAAATAAATTGCCCAGGGTACGGATGGGTTTGTCCCCCGGCAGTTGCCAGAGTTTAATCACCCGTTCTTCCCCCGCCGCCGCCAACAACCGCCCATCGGGACTGAGCGCCAGGGCGTGTAATCCCGCCGGATTGTTGCTCCCCCAACTCAACTGGCGGGGATAACTCAGGGAACTTAGCCCCCAACACAGCACCAGACCGTCCCGACCACAGCTAAATAGATAACGGCTATCGGGACTGAAACCCAAGGCCTTGACCCAATTACTATGACCAGCCAACGTATGAACACAAGGCCAGGTTGGATCGACCTGCACCGTCGTCGTCTGGGGGGGTGGGGTGCGGGTGCCAAGGCGGGAAGGTGGGGTTTGGGACAAACGACCCGTATCGGGATTGAGCCGACTGGCAGGACGACCTGCCCCGGTGGGGGGAATGGTACCTCCAGTGGTACGCACGGGTGTGACCGGAGGATTCGTGCCACCAGTGCCCAAGCCACCAAGTCGCCCCAGCCCCGGTAGAGGATTCAAGGGATTGCTCAACCCCGCCCCCGGTACCCCCAAACGCCCCAAGGTGCTCACCGAGCGGGTGGGTTGCTCCAGGGCTTGGAATGCCTCCAACGCCAGAGCCGCTGAAACAAATCGTTGCCCCGGTAACCGCTGTAATAATTTATCCAAAAACTGCATCAACCCTTCGCTCAGGGGTTGTTTGACCGCTTGCCGCCAGAGCCACGCATTTTCCCGGATGTTAAATAATTTACTGGGGGAAATACCCGTGAGGAGATAGATGCAGGTGGCGCCCAAGCTATATAAATCGCTGGCAAACACCGCCTTACCCATCATTTGCTCCGGGGCGGCAAACCCACTGCTCCCAATCGCCGTACCCGTTTTGAATAAACCCGATTCCCGCACAAATTTCACCGCCCCAAAGTCCACCAGAAATAGCTTTTGGTCGGATTTTCGGCGAATGATATTTTTCGGCTTCACGTCCCGGTGGATGACATTTTGCTGGTGAATATAATCCAGAACCGGGAGTAAATCCGCCAGTAATTGCCGGATTTTCGCTTCATCAAAGGTGCCTTTTCGCAACAGTTCGTCCGCCAAATCCTGACCGTCAATAAATTTTTGCACCAGATAAGACTTGCCATCCAGGATGAAATAAGCTAATAAATCGGGAATTTGCGGATGGTTGCCCAGGCGTTCCAGTTGCACCGCCTCCTGTTCAAACAGGGTCATGGCTTTTTGCATCGCCTCCGGGGATTGGATCACCTGGGGCTGAAAAAGTTTGATCACACAGGGGGGACGGGAGGGAATGCTTTCATCCACCGCTTGAAAGGTGCGCCCAAAATTCCCCTGCCCAATGGGTTTCACCGCCCGATAACGCCCTTTGAGCACCAAAGCACTACCACAGGCACGGCAGGTGACTTCCGTAGCCGCATTTTCGGGGGCGGGACAGTCGGGGTTGAGACAGTAGCTCATGGGGTTATGTGCAGTGGTGCGCCCGGTCACTTTCATCATACCCCCTTTTTTCTGGTGTGCCAGATCACTGACTGACCTCAAAATCCCCTGAGTAGGCATTTCCCAGATTTTTTTCCCCTCTTGGCGGTGGCTGTGGCATCATGGGGTTAGCCGTTACCGGGGATTGGGGTTGTGTTTGAACTGCAGGGTTATGACTACTTGTTGGTGTTTTTGTTGGTGTGTAGCCTGGTGCCGATTGCCGCTTTGAGCCTGTCTGGTCTGCTCCGCCCCAAGGGCACTGGACCGGAACGCCGCACCAGTTATGAATCAGGGATGGAACCCCAGGGGGAAGCCTGGGTGCAGTTCAACATTCGTTACTATATGTTTGCCCTGGTGTTTGTGGTTTTTGATGTGGAAACGGTATTTCTCTATCCCTGGGCGGTGGCGTTTCACCAGTTGGGACTGCTGGCGTTTGTGGAAGCATTAATTTTTATTGCTATCCTGGTAATTGCCCTGGTCTATGCGTGGCGCAAAGGAGCTTTGGAATGGTCATGAATCCCGCCTTTGGTACAGCCAAAATTTTGAATCCAATTGAGCGGCCCCAGGTGACCCAAGACCTGGCGAATAATGTGATTTTGACGACTTTGAATGACCTGTACGATTGGGCAAGGTTGTCCAGTCTGTGGCCCCTGCTGTACGGGACGAGTTGCTGTTTTATCGAATTTGCGGCATTGATTGGCTCCCGGTTTGACTTTGACCGGTTTGGTCTGATCCCCCGCTCTAGCCCCCGGCAGGCGGATTTGATCATCACGGCGGGGACGGTGACGATGAAGATGGCGCCAGCGTTGGTGCGGTTGTATGAACAAATGCCTGACCCCAAGTATGTGATTGCCATGGGTGCCTGTACGATCACCGGCGGGATGTTCAGCACGGATTCCTACACGGTGGTGCGGGGGGTGGATAAAATCATTCCGGTGGATGTGTATCTGCCTGGGTGTCCGCCCAAACCGGAGGCGATTATTGATGCCATCATCAAACTGCGGAAAAAAATTGCTCAGGAGGATGCCCGGGAGCGCAGTCTTTATGAGCAAACCCACCGCTATTTCACGGTGAAGCATGAGTTAAAGGTGGTGCCGCCGATTTTGACCGGGGAATATCTGCAAAGCCCGACCCGGCAAGCGCCGCCCCAGGAGTTAGCCCAGGCGATGGGGGTTCCCGTTGGTGCTCTGGCTCCCCAAGCCGAGGAGGTGGCAGGTGGCTGAAACGGCCAGTCAGGAATTAGCCCCGGTTGAGGTCGGCCCGGTTTCCCAGTGGTTGACCAGTCAAGGGTTTGGGCATGGCTTCTTGGGGCGGGATCACCAGGGGGTGGAAATCCTCCAGGTGGATCGGGAGGTGCTGTTGCCGATTGCGACGGCTTTGTATGGCTATGGGTTTAATTACCTGCGCTGTCAAGGGGGCTACGATGTTGGGCCGGGGCAGGAGTTGGTGAGTTTTTATTACCTGCTCAAGCTGGCGGATAATGCGGACCGACCGGAGGAGGTGTGTGTCAAGGTATTTTTGCCCCGTCACGACCCGAAGGTGCCCTCGGTGTATTGGATTTGGCGCACGGCGGACTGGCAGGAACGGGAAACCTACGATCTGTACGGCATTGAATACGTGGGGCATCCCCATCTGAAGCGGATTCTCCTGCCGGAGGACTGGGTGGGCTGGCCGATGCGGAAAGATTACGTCACCCCGGACTTTTACGAATTGCAGGATGCCTACTGACCTGCCCTTGACCTACGAAACCTTTTGGCAGGACGAGCGGCTCACCTGTGCGGTGGCGGCGACCTTGCGGGTAATTGCGGGGCGGTGGAAAGTGTTGATCCTGCGGGAACTTTTGCCTACTCCGCAACGGTTTAACCAACTCCAACGAGCCTTGGTGGGCATCAGTAGCAAGGTGTTGGCGGAACAATTACGCCAAATGGAGCAAGATGGGATTATCCACCGTCAGGAATTTGCGGAATTGCCCCTCCGGGTGGAATACGCCCTCACGCCCTTGGGTCAGCAACTGCATCCTGTCCTGCACCACCTGCACCAATGGGGGCACGCTTATCTTACCCTTCATCCCGACCGCTCGGAGCAGTGGGTCGCCGGGGATGATTAAAGGACATAGCAATCCTACTTAATTACAGAAATTCCCCAGAACCAAGGACGGGGGCGGTGCCCCTACGACCCCTGTTCCATTCTTATTTAAGATTGCTATAGTTATAAACAATTACAACAGATTAGATGGTGATTCCCCGTGTACCTTTATGATGGATAAGTCATAAATTGCTCGGAAGAGCGTAGGGATTTATTTTTTCAGGAGTTAGATTTTATGGTACATCGGTACGCTTTAGCGTTTGCGGTCATGCTTTGGTTGGGGGGAGCGGGCTTTGCAGAATCCGCTTTTGCCCAACGGCGGCGGGTAAATACGGTGCCAGGGCCTGCGGGGGTTGACCCGGTTACAGAAGTCAATCCCGTCGTTAATCCCCGAGGGGTGAATACGGTGCCGGGGCCTGCGGGGGTTGACCCGGTTACA
>Ga0209018_1001422_pt1 | contig 19273 bp, 19 predicted proteins | sample YNPBryBLVA2012_FD_185814 | JGI IMG/M metagenome (GOLD analysis project Ga0209018, IMG submission 185814) | Anoxygenic and chlorotrophic microbial mat microbial communities from Yellowstone National Park, USA - YNP Bryant BLVA 2012 (SPAdes)... ...
CGCGGACGCGGTAAGGGGGGGCGTTCTGCCGTCGTATCTTCGTCGGGCGGCGGCGGTATATACTCAAAAACCGCACTCTCATGTTCCGTTACAGTCACCGGGCCATCTCTTTCCCTGTAGACCTGACGTTAATTGTCGCTGTTAGGATTATAGTGCAGCGGCGAAGGCGGGGCAATCCGTCCAGGGCAATTGTGATGGCATTCTAACATACGCTCGGATTGGCAGCGTTGGGCCTTTTGCATTATACTGAACTTCAAAAAGCAGTTTTTTGAGGCCAGTGCTTTGTCAGGAGAACGCATCCTTGTCGTAGACGACGGTCGTGAGAACCGCGATTTCGTCGTCGATTATATCTTGCGGCCCAACGGCTACCGTGCCCTGGTGGCGCGCGATGGCCGCGAAGGGCTGGAAAAGGCGATTGCTGAACGCCCCGACCTGATACTGCTGGACCTGCAAATGCCGCGCATGAACGGCATCGAAGTGCTCCAGGCCATGCATCAGGAGAATCTGAACATCCCCGTCATCCTGATGACGTTTCACGGCTCGGAGGAGATCGCCATTGAGGTATTCCGGCTGGGCGTGCGGGATTACGTCAAGAAGCCCTACACCATCGAGGAAATGCTCGACGCTATTGAGCGCAATCTGACGGAAACGCGCCTGCGCCGCGAGAAAGAAGCCCTCACCGAACGGTTGTTGCTTTCAAACCGCGAGCTTCAGCGACGGATCAAGGAACTCAATGTCCTTTATAAAATGGGCAAAACCGTTACGTCTATCCTTGACGCCGACCACTTAGCCGTTCGCGTGGTCGAAGCGGCCACGTATGTCACCGGCGCGCAGGAGGGCAACCTGCTGCTGACCGAGGACGGCAGGCTGATCTGCCGGGCGGCTAAACGCTTCGCAGACTCACACGCCCGCGCCATGCGCATTGAAAGCCAGGACCGTCTGGCCGAGCGTGTGATGCAGACCGGCCAGGCGGTGGTCCTGACGCCGGAAGAACTGGCCCGCGCCCGCGCCGAGAATCCTAACGTACCGCTGGCGGTGCTGTATACCCCGCTGGTTATGGGGGAACGGCTCCTTGGCGTGCTGGGGGTAGATAACGTGGCGGACGGAGGCCGGCCCTTCACCGAACACGACGGCGCGTTGCTCAGCGCCCTGGCAGACTATGCCGCCATCGCGCTCGAAAACGCGCGCAATGTGTCTCAACTGGTGGAGTCCAAAGAACGCGAAAAACAGCATATCCGCCAGGCGTTCGAGCGATATGTCGCCCCATCGGTGGTCGGTCGCGCCCTGGAACGTACCGACGCGATGGCCCTGGGGGGAATGCGGCAGGAGATCAGCATTCTGTTCGCCGACCTGCGTGGCTATACCACCTACAGCGAGCAGGCCGACCCGGAGCACGTCGTGGAAATGCTGAACCAGTACTTCCGCATCGCCGCTGACGTGATCCTGGCGCGCGAGGGCACGCTGGATAAATTCCTGGGCGACGCGGTAATGGCGATCTTCAACGCGCCGCAGCCGCAGCCCGATCACCCTTACCGCGCAGTTGAAGCCGCCCTGACGCTTCGCCAGGCAGTCGAAGAATGGAACGCGCAGCACGGCAGTGGCTTGCTGTTCGGCATCGGCGTCAACATCGGAGAAGCTGTGGTCGGCAACGTCGGCGCGGCCCTCGCCATGAATTACACCGCCATCGGTGACGCAGTGAATCTCGCCAAACGGCTGCAAGAGCGCGCCGCGCCGGGACAAATCCTGATTACCGACAGCGTAGCCAAACGGCTGGGTAGCCAGATTCGCACTACGCCACTGGGCGCCGTGCAGGTCAAGGGCCGTCAGCAGCCGGTCGTGGTGTATGAACTTCTGGGGCTGGCCTGAGTCAACCCGGCCTTTTCGATGGGGCACGCCGGCGCGCAAACCCGGCCTTGACCGCCCTACCCCCACATGGTACACTACGCACTGTCTGCCCCCATCGTCTAGAGGACCAGGACGCGGCCCTTTCAAGGCCAAAACTGGGGTTCGAATCCCCATGGGGGCACAGGGCTTCATCCCCTACCGGCAGGCGCGTTTAAGCGCCTCTTCTGTTTGCCCACCCAATGTTGTTATCCGCTACTCAGGCTATCGGCAGCGTGAAGTGAAACACACTCCCCTGCCCCAGCCCTGCACTCTCCGCCCAGATGCGCCCACCGTGCGCCTCAACGATGTATCGCGCGATGGTCAGGCCGATACCTGTGCCGCCCCCCGCCCGCGAACGGGACTTATCCACCCGGTAGAACCGTTGGAACACGCGCTCCAGATCGGCTTGCGCCAGCCCGATTCCCGTATCGGAGACGGAAAAGTGCGCTATGCGACCTTCGCACGCCAGCCGGACCGCGACACGCCCGCCCGTTGGCGTGTACTGCAAGGCATTGCCGAGCAGGTTCAAGAGCACCTGGCGCGCTCGGTCGAAGTCTGCCCGCACAACGACGGACTCGACAGGTAAATCAACGAGCAGCGCCACGCCTTGATCCTCGAACTGTGGACGTAACCAGTCTGCCGCCGACTGCACCAGGACCTTGCCATCGCAAGAACGCAAATCCAGAGCAAGCTGGTCGGCCTCCGCACGCGAAAGCTCCTGCAAATCACGGACGAGGGCTTGTAGACGGGCAGCCTCGCGGTGCACCCGCTGAAAGGTCTCCGGCGTAGGCGGGATAACACCATCTTGCAGCCCCTCCATATAGCCCTTGATGCTCGCCAGCGGCGTCTTGAGTTCGTGACTCACATCGGCGATCAACTGCCGGCGCATGGTTTCCGTTTCGGCCAGGGCCGAGGCCATGCGGTTGAAGCTGCGCGTCAGATCGCCCACTTCATCACGCTGACCATCAGACAAGCGCTCGTGGTAGTGCCCCTCGGCGATGTAGTTGCTCGCCTGTACCAGGCGGCGGATAGGCCGCACAATCCGGCGGCTGATCAGTCCGCTAACCCCGGCAGCGGTCAACGTTGCCGCGCCGGCGGCCAGCAACAAGGCACTGTTGACCGCCTGGCGGAAGTTGGCCTCGATCTCGGCTTCCAACGCGGCCTGGTTCTCGTCGGCATTGCGGCGGTTGCCGAAGCCCATCATGCCGCCCATGCCGCGCATGTGCTCGGAGAATGTGATCGGCGCGACAAAAGCCGTCGCCAGCGCCAGCACCGCCAGGCTCACGGCGATGACAATCAGGTAAGAGAGAAAGAGTTTCCAGGCCAGGCTCACAGCCGCTCATCCTCGAACTTATAACCCACACCCCGCACGGTGACGATGTGCTGTGGGTTGGCAGGATCGGCTTCCAGTTTCTGTCGGATACGCCCGATGTGCACGTCCACCACGCGGTCGTCGCCGTAGAAGTCGTAGCCCCACACGCGCTCCAACAACTGCTCCCGGCTGAGCACTCGCCCGGCCTCGGCAGCCAATGTGCGCAGCAGTTTGAATTCCAGCGCCGTCAGGTCCACCGGCTGCCCGTCTCGCAGTACGGTATGGCGCTGCTCGTCAATGCGCACATGCGCAAAGTTCAACGCCGCCTCATCCGCAGCCCCACTGCGCCCACGCCGCAGAATCGCCTTCACGCGCGCAACCAGTTCGCGTGGGCTGAACGGCTTGGTCAGGTAATCATCCGCGCCGACAGTCAGACCGACAATACGGTCGGTTTCCTCCGAACGCGACGTCAGCAACAGCACATACACATCTGACTCCCGACGAAGCCGCTGCAACACCTCTAATCCATCCATGCCGGGCAGCATCACGTCGAGGATGACCAGGTCCGGCGCGTAGCGGCGGAACAGGGTCAATCCCTGCGGGCCGTCGGCAGCAGCGTGGACGGCGAACCCATCCGCTTCCAGATAGGCCCGCACGAGGTTGCGGATGTTTTCTTCGTCGTCCACAATCAGAATGACAGGCGACATCACCGGACTACTCACTGCGACCACTTCGTCGGTGTGCGGTCCCAACGATGATGGCGAAGCTGCGCGATCAGATCGGGCGGCACGGCGCGCCCGTCGCTAACGGCAATGTTTGCCTCAACATGTCGCACCTTACGCATCCCCGGAATGACCGTGCTCACCGTCGGATTTGCCAGGATAAAGCGCAGCGCCAGTTCGGGCATGGTCATCCCCGGCGGGATCAGCGGACGCAGGGCTTCGGCGCGATCCACCGAGGCATTCAGGTTTTCCGGCACAAAGTAGGTATTGCGCCAGTCGCCTTGCGGCCACGTGCTGTCTTTGGTAAGCGTACCGGTCAGCGTGCCCTCGTCGAAGGGCACACGGGCGATGATGGCGATGTTCAATTCCTGGGCCAGCGGGAACAGGCGATCTTCGGGGGCCTGGTCGAAGATATTGTAGATCACCTGCACCGCGTCGATGAAGCCGGTGCGCAGTGTGTCGAGCACATTGTCCGGCTCCCAGCGGTTCACGCTGACGCCCCACGCCTTCACCACGCCCTCACGCTTGAGATCGTCGGCGGCGCGCTGCCAGCGTTCGTCGTTAGCCCAGGCATCCTCCCACACATGGAACTGCATCAGGTCGATATGATCCAGTCCCAGGTTTTCCAGACTCCGGTGCGTCGATTCGACGATATATTCCGGCGGGAACACATCCTCCAGTTTGAAGTCACGCCGCGACGGCCAGATGCGGTTTTTGGGCGGAATCTTGGTGGCGACGTACAGCTTTTCGCCGGGGAATTCACGCACCAGCCGACCCAACAGCGTTTCACTGTGCCCGCTGCCGTAGGCCAGCGCCGTGTCGAAGAAGTTGCAGCCCAGTTCGACCGAGCGCCGCAGCGCCTCCATCGACTGCGCGTCGTCGGAGTCGGTCCAGCCGCCCATGCCCCACATGCCGTATCCCACTTCACCGACCTGCCAGCCCGTCCGTCCGAACGTGCGATATTGCATGACGCTTCTCCTTATTTTACTTTCTTAGACGCGCAGCGCCCCGACCCGTCTCATCGGATTTCTCCGCCCCCTTATGCCGGATACAGCAGGTATTCCGCCCGCACGCGCTCGAACGCTTGCAGGCCGTCCTGCCACGCCGCCGCAAGATCGTCTACCGGCGTTCCGGCGTCCAGCCCTTCGCGGATCGCGCTGCTGCCGCTCAACAGATCGATGGAACGATGACCGCCCGGCGTCCAGGGATCGAGCCACGCGAAGTCCTCTGGGTACAGCCGCTTCACCGTCGCCAGCAGGTGCAGGGCCGTCTCCACCGGACGAAAAACCGCCCGATCCATGACATACAGGTGCACACCGCCGCACTGTTCTCCCTGATGCTTGCTGAACGTCGGCGTGAAGTACACCGGGCGGAAGCGCACTCCCGGCAGTTCCAGGCCATTCAGCGCCGCCGCCAGGTCTTCCGCCGCGACCCAGGGCGCGCCAATGTACTGGAACGGCATCGTCGTGCCGCGTCCCTCGGAAAGGTTCGTCCCTTCCACCAGGCACGTGCCCGGATAGACCGTCAGCGCCGCCAGCGTGGGCAGGTTGGGCGACGGCGGCACAAACGGCAGGTCGGTCTGGTCGAACCACAGCTCGCGCCGCCAGCCCACCAGCGGCACGACGGTTAGATCGCAATTGATGTTGAAGGCATGGTTGAACAGCCCGGCAAGCTCACCTACCGTCATGCCGTAGCGCAGCGGGATCGGGTACAGCCCGACAAACGAGGCATAAGCCGGCTCCAGCACCGGCCCCTCAACCGTCACACCGTTGATCGGCGCGGGGCGGTCCAACACAATCACGGGCAGGCCGCTTTCGGCGGCAGCCTGCATGGCATAGGCCATCGTGTAGAGAAAGGTGTAAAAGCGCACGCCGCCGTCTTGCAAGTCAATCACCAACACATCCAGCCCGGCGAGCATCTCCGGCGTCGGCTTCTGCATTGCCCCGTACAGACTGTAGACCGGCAGGCCGGTCAGCGCATCGGTGGTGCTGCCGACGTGCTCGCCCGCCTGAGCTTCGCCGCGCAGGCCGTGTTCCGGCCCAAAGAGCGCTGCCAGCCTCACCTCAGGGTGGCGATGCAGCCGTTCCACCGCACTGACAAGATCACGGTCCACACTGCTGACGCTGGCGATCAGCCCCACCCGCCGCCCGGCCAATAGATCAAGGCGGCTTTCGAGCAAAACTTCCAGGCCCGATTGCACGTGGATCATCCTTCCTCCTTTGCAGGTTGTTCGACCTGCTTTGCGTGTTCCAGTGTGAAGCGGATCAGGCCCAGCGTCTCATCCAGGTAGGCGAACGGCATGTCGTGCCGCCACGCCAGGGCCGCTTCGATGAGCGCCGCCCACTGCCCTCCGAACGCCGTCTGCGCCCACCGCGCCGCAACCGGCTTCGAGGCGACCTCGCCGTGCCACATGGTGTAGAGCGAACGGCACATCGTCAGGACGGCGTAAACCCGGTATTCGCTGCTGCGCAGCCGCGTGTGATCGCCGAGCTGCGGCAGCCACCACTCGCGCAGGATGCCTGCCGCCGCCCGTCGCAGATCGTTCGGCGACACCGGATCGAGCAGGGTATAGCGTCGGATAGGTCGTGCGGTCTTGCATTGAGGCCTTCCCTTTCAGTAACTATTTTAACCCCCGCAGCGACGGCTACAAAGCGCCTGCCTGGGCATCGATTGCGCGGCAAAACGCGCTATAATGCCCCCGACCGAACCGCCCATGACCGCCGTGAGGCCGCCGTGCACGAACTGGCCGTTACCCAAAGCATCCTGGAAATTGCCCTGCAACACGCCGAACAGGCCGGCGCCGGGCGCATCACCGACCTGCACCTCGTGATCGGACAGCTTTCCTCGATGGTCGATGACTCGGTGCAGTTCTACTGGGACCTCATCAGCCAGGGCACGCCCGCCGAAGGGGCACGCCTGCACTTCCGGCGCGTACCCGTCGAGATGCAGTGCCGGGCGTGCGATCACCGCTACACGCCAGATGGCGACTTCATGTGCCCGGCCTGCGGCAGCGATCAGGTGCAGGTGGTGGCCGGCGAAGAGTTCTATCTCGAAGCGATTGATGTGGCGGCTGCCGACGATTAGCTCGTAGCAGCCAGCCGCCGACCGAAAGATCAAGGAGGATCAGACGTGACTCAGCGTATCCCCGTTGTGGAAAAAATCCTCAGCGCCAACGACCGCCTCGCCGCCGAAAACCGCGCTCGCCTGGATGCTGCCGGGGTCTTTTCCCTAAACCTGATGGCCTCGCCCGGTGCAGGCAAAACCTCCCTCGTCGAACACACCGTACAACGTCTCCAGGGCAAACTACGCCTGACCGTCGTCGAGGGTGACATCGCCACCAGCCTGGACGCCGACCGCGCGGCGGCAGCAGGCGCAACGGCGATACAGATCAACACCGGCGGCGACTGTCATCTCGATGCGGTGATGCTCCAGGCGGCGCTGGCGCAGTTGGACCTGGCTCAGTGCGACCTGCTGATCGTGGAGAACGTTGGCAATCTGATTTGCCCGTCCAGCTTTCAACTTGGCACGCATCGCAGTGTGCTCGTCGCCTCGACGCCGGAAGGCGACGACAAGCCCTACAAGTATCCCGGCATGTACCAGGGCGTGGACGCGCTGGTGATCAACAAGATCGACCTGCTGCCCTATGTCACCTTCGACATGGACGCTTTCCGACGCGGGGTGGAAATCCTCAACCCCGGCGTAATCACCTTTCCCCTCTCCTGCCGCACAGGCGAAGGCCTGGACGCCTGGATCGCCTGGATCGTCAAAGCGGTTGAGCAGCACCGCCGAGATCACGCCTGAGCGTCTTCGGGCGGGCGCCTTATCCCGCCGGCCAGAACAACCAGCCGCGCGCGCAGGGCCAGTATGCGCCGCCGCGCCTCCGGCGCGAGAGCTAACGTCAGCCCGAACACGACCAGGGTGTTCGTCAGCAGGAAAAAGACGGCCTCTTCCAGCGGCAGCACCCCGCCGATCAAAATCGGCAGGGAAAACTGTGGGTTGATCGTCCAGGTCCCCGCGTCGATAGCGACCGCGTCGGCGGCGGAAAGATACAGTGTGGCGCTCGCCACAGCCAGCAGCACGCGGCGGCGGTAGTGCCACAGGATGTCTGCACCGAACGCCAGTTGAAGCGACACCGGGATCAGCGCCCACACCAGCGTAATCGACAGGTATGTGCCCGGCTGCCAGCCGCTCAGCAACACCGCCAGGGCGATCAGCCAGATCACGGCAATACCGAACACGCTCCAACGGCGCAGGCGCGGGCGGTCAGGAACGGGCGCAGGCAGCGGAGTCGATCCGCGCGTCAGGGCAAGCAGCCACAGCCCTGTCAGAATGGGCAGCAGCACGAAGAAGCTGTACTCCTCGATAGGCACCCAACCCAGCGTGACACCCGCGACCAGCGCCGGGTCATATGTCCAGATGCGGTTCGCCACCAGATAGTTGTCCCAGGGCGTGGTATAGACGAGCGCCACCAGCGCCAGCAGCGCGATAAGCTGCCCCTGGCGGCGTTTGAGATAGGACCGCATGGCCCATGCCAGCAGCAGGATCGGCAAAATCACAAAGACAACCAGGAACATTGCGTAAGTCATACTTTATCCTCTACACAACCAGCGGTTGACCATTCGTAGGTTTCTACTTTGCCAATACCATCGAGAAAAGCAGGCGCACGATCGGACCAGCCATTTTTCGGCATGTTTAGCACAGTCAGCCTTTTGCCTGCGCCACCTGATAGGCCATCAGCACCCGTTGCCGCGCCCAAGCATGAATGATAATAGGAAATGGATAATCCTGCCCGATCACGCAACCCGCTGCCTGCTGAATATCTGGTGGCATAGCCCAGGGCTGATGAACATATTCGTCCGGCACATGGGCTAGTTCCGGCAACCAGCGCCGCACGTAAATCCCGCCAGGATCGAACTTCTGCCCCTGGACCACTGGATTGAAGACACGGAAGTATGGCGCAGCATCTGTCCCCGTGCCCGCCGTCCACTGCCAGCCGCCATTGTTAGCTGCCAGGTCGCCATCTACAAGGTACTGCATAAAGAAACGCTCTCCCCACCGCCAGTCGATCAGCAAGTCTTTGGTCAAAAAAGAAGCGGCGATCATACGCGCACGATTGTGTATCCACCCCGTTTGTACCAATTGGCGCATGGCCGCATCGACCACTGGATAGCCCGTGTGCCCTGTCTGCCACGCAGCGAAATCAGCCTGACCGTTGTTCCAAGGAACATTCCGCAGGTCGGCGCGTAAACTCTCCCGACACACACGTGGAAAGTGATAGAGGATCATCAGGTAAAACTCACGCCAGATCAACTCGTTCAGCCAAACCTGCGGGCCATTGCGCATCTTTTCATCCGGCGCAGCCGCGATAGCTTCTAGCGCAGCGACCACCGCCTGCCGTGCTGAGAGCATCCCAAAGCGCAAGTAGGGCGACAGCGCCGACGTGCCCTCGAGATCGAGATAATTGCGATTTTCTGCATATTTTACAATCCCCCTGCACAGAAAAGCCTCCAGGCGGCGCAGCGCCTCCGCCTCGCCGGCTACGAAAGGCACACTTGACGGCAGGGCTGGGTCACCAGGAATGGACAGGCTGTTCAGATTGCCCGGTGATCCAAGCCACGCTGGCGCAGGCAACAAATCTTCTCGACACGGCAGCGGTAGCGCCTTCCATGCTTTGCTGAACGGTGTAAATTTCGTATAGAGGGCGCCATCTGCCTTGCGCACTTCCCAGGGCGCGCGTACTGCCGGTCCAGCCAACAGCGTCAACGGCAACCGGGCAGCAACCCGCGCATCGCGGCGACGAGCATAAGGCGAGACATCAGCCCCAGCGTAGATCATCTGTGCACCCGTTTCGGCCATTAACGTGACGAGCTGCTCCACCGGGTCCCCACGCCGGATGATCAGGCGACTGCCGCGTGCTCGCAGGTCAGCATCAAGTTGATGTAGTCCGGCCAGCAAAAAGGCCAGCCGCTTTTCCCCGACGTATGGCGAGGCCAACAGTATCGGATCAAAGATGAAAACGGGGATCACCGGACCGTTTACCATCGCTTCTCGCAGCGCTGGATTGTCAGTCAGGCGCAGGTCGCGCCGCACCCACCAGATCGACGTCATCTCAGCCCCCCTTGGCGCTGGCCGCGTCCAGCGCGGCGACCTCGGCTTCGGTCAGCCGCCAGCCAAGCGCCCCGGCGTTCTGTTCGGCCTGGCGGGCATTTTTCGCACCGGGGATAGGCAGCGCGCCTTTGCAGATCGTCCAGTTCAGCGCCACCTGCGCAGGCGTTTTACCGCCATACGCCTGCCCGATCTCGCGCAGCAGCCCCACGAGCGACTGCGTTTTTGCCAGTGCGCCCCGGTAAAGGACACGACGCACGCCGGGCGGCGGCGTCTCTGGCGTGTATTTGCCGGTCAGCAGGCCCTGGGCCAATGGGCTGTAGGCGATCAACGTGACGTTCAGCTCGCGGCAGAGCGCCAGCAGGCCGTTCCGTTCGGGGCCGCGCCGCAGCAGGCTGAACTCAACCTGGTTGGAGGCCAGCGGCACGCCTCGGCGGGCCAGCACGTCGTAAGCACGGCGCATCTGATCCGGGTTGTAGTTGGAAACACCGACCGCGCGCGCCAGCCCTGCCTCCACCGCCTCGGCCAGCGCCCCGGCCCACGTCTCGACAGGCACGGGCGGAAACGGCCAGTGGATTTGATAGAGGTCTACCCGCTCCATACCCAACCGCCTGAGGCTGGCGCGCAGCGCCTTGAGCAGGTCATCCTGCCGCAGCCGCCAGGGAAACGGCATAAACTTGGTCGCAACGATCACGGCTTCTCCGGCATTGCGGACGAAGCGCCCGACCAGTCGCTCCGATTGGCCGCGCCCGTAGGATTCCGCCGTATCGAAAAACCGCACGCCCGCCGCAAGACTGGCGTCGAAAGCGGCCTGAGCGTCAGCTTCGCCGTAACTGCTTCCGTAGCCCCATACAAGCGCATCGCCCCAGGCCCACGTCCCGACGCCCAATTCGATCCCCTGTAACACTGTTTCGCCACTCATGCGCCGTTCTCCGCATCGAAGCTGTCAATTGCCTGCCGGATCACCTGTGCACTGGCGCGAAGTTGTTCCGTCTCCCGCTCGTCCAGCGTCACCGGAAATGTGGCGAGGATGCCCGTCCCACCGACGAGGTGCGGCAGGGCGACGGTCACATCCTTCACGCCCGCCACATCGGGAACCGGCGTGCAGACGGTGAGGATCGCGCGCTGGTTCTGCAAGATCACCTCCACAATGCGCGCCAGGGCGCTGCCGATGCCGTAGTACGTCGCGCCCTTGCCCTCGATGATGTGGTAAGCCGCGCGGCGCACCTGCTCGTCGATCCGTGCACGCTCGGCGTCGTCCATGCAGATGTCCCAGCGCGCACAAAACTCGTCCAGCGGCGTGCCGCCGACCGTGACCTGCGACCAGGTCAGCACTTCCGAGTCGCCGTGTTCGCCCAACACATAACCGTGAATGTGGTGCGGATCGACGCCCAGTTTGCGCCCCAACAACGTGCGAAAGCGGGCCGTGTCGAGCGTCGTACCGGAGCCGATCACGCGGCTGGATGGGACGCCCTTTTCCGCCGCATAGCGCGCAGCCAGGTGCGTCATCACGTCCACCGGATTGGTGGTGATCAGCAGCACCGCCTCCGGCGCATGGGTCAACGCCAGCGGGACGATCTGATGCAAAATCGCCGCGTTACGTCCCAACAGTTGCAGGCGCGTTTCGCCCGGCTTCTGGCTCGCCCCTGCCGTGATGATCACGACCCGGCTGCCCGCCAGGTCGGCGTAGTCGCCCGCAAAAACATGCAGCGGCTCCGCAAACGGCACTGCGTGCGCGATGTCGTCTGCCTCGGCCTGGGCACGGGCCATGTTCTGATCGATCAACACAATCTCTCGCCCGACGCCGCGCATGACCATCGCGTAAGCTGCCGTCGAACCGACCAACCCACTCCCGATGATCCCGACCTTCATCCTACCCTCCTCGTCCCAGGTGACACCTGCTACACAGCAAAAACTATCAGGCGATTATAGCCGATCCCCGGCGGCAAAAAGGTCCGGCGTGACGGCGCGAGACCCCACCGGGATACGTAGGTCGGACAAGATCAGACGGGCAGTGCGCAGCCCACCCAGCGCGACGGCAGCCGTAGACTGACCGGGAAAGATGCTGTCGCCCACCATCCACAACCCCGGCATCAGACGTGGCCCCCAGGCACGGAACAGGCTCGTCTGCGGAAAGCCCCCTACCCAGCCCCAGGCCCGTCGCGTGAACCGCGCAAATGTGACCGGCGTCCCCGGCAGGATCAGGTCGGCGGCAGCGCGCAACCCCGGCAGCGCGACCTCGGCGGCGGCAAGCAGCCGGGCAGTGTAGGCATCTTTGCGCGCCTCGTAAGCGCGGCGGTCGCCCGTATGCAGCGCCCACCACGAGGCCAGGTCTGTGTGCGTGCTCAGGGTCAGGGCACGGCGACCTGCCGGCGCACGGGTCGCATCCCACGCCGGGCTGAGGGAGAAAAACACCGTGTTCCCTTCCGCCAGCGGTTCGCGGACGATCACCTGGTGATGCAGCGGGAAATCGGCAGGCACGGCAGAACCGTCCAACCCGACATACACCACAAACGCGCCCCATCCATCCCTGGGACGCGGCGGCAGATCGCGCAGACGGCGCGGCAGGACAGGGTAATCCAGCAGCGCGGCAACGTTCCAGGGTGGCAGGTTGGCAATCACTAGGTCGGCAGGATAAGCCTCGCCGCGCTTCGCCTCCACTGCCACAGGCTGCCCGCGCTCCACGACGATGCGCACCGCCTCCTGACGGTAAATCACTTGTCCCCCGTTCCGGCGGACCGCTTGGACCAGCGTCTCGGCTATCGCGCCGATGCCGCCTTCTAGATGGACCACACCCCGGCGCGGCAAATCGAGCGCCGCCGCGCCGTAGAGGGCGCTGGCATATCGGCTGGTCGTCTGCGCGGCGATGAGAAGCTGCGCATCCACGAACAGACGCAGCCGGTCCGCAGCATTACGCAAATGTGCCGCCACCGGGCGGAAAGCGTCCGCCGCCAGTTCCGGCAGCCCGACTGCAGGAACACCAGAAGATGAAAAGAGCCAGCCTGCGCCATCTCGAATCAGACCGCCTGCATCCGCCAGGGTCTGCGGCGGCCAGGCCGGACCGCGCAGCGCCAACGCCCACAGCGCATCGGCGGTGCGTTCCTGCCAGCGCCAGAATGCGTCGGCTGCGGAGCCGAAAGCGTCCCGGTAAACATCCCGCTGTGTCCCATCAGTCGGACGGGGGATCACTGCCCCGTCCGGCAAATGCACGACCATCGCCGGCCCGGCAGGATGCGCAGGCCAGGCATCCACACCTGCCGCCTGGGCCACGTGATCCATCGGTCCATCGAGGTAAAAGCCGCCCGCCAGCGTCGCCCCCGCCTCGAAGCGGTAGCCCTGGTGATAAAATGTCCCCGCACACCCGCCCGGATAGATGTGCGCCTCCAACACGGTTACGTCTAGTCCGGCGCGGGCCAGCACCGCCGCCGCCGCGAGGCCACCCACCCCCGCCCCGATCACCACGACACGCGCCATGCCCTACCCCCGCTCCAACAGCCGCCGTGTCTTCCAGGCGCGAAAGGCGAACAGCAGCGGCAGACTCAGCCACATGCCGAGCGCGACGGGTGTTCGCCACAGATGAAAGGGCAGCGCCGCGCGAACCTCGTCGCGTACTTCCGTCGTGGCTTCGTCCACCAGCACGAAAGTATGCCGGTGCGTCCAGGAACGGAAAGGGCCGCGAAGCTGACGATCCACAAAACCGGTCGGCCCCGTCTCCTCGATGCGCGCCAGCCACCGCACCGGGACAGGCCCCAGCCAGAGCGTGAAATCCATCTCGTCGCCCTCGCCCAACTGCGCCGGGGCGCGATGGACGCGCACGACGGCAGGCGGCGGCGTGATGGCGGGCATACTGGCCGACTGGCGATGAAACTCGGCAACGGCAACCAGCGGCGCGCGGACGCGGAAGGTGTGGCGATAGATCATGGCTTCAACAGGTCCGTTAAGGCCGCTTCCAGGTCTGTGAACTTGAATGCAAAGCCCGCTTCCTGGAGACGCTGCGGCACAGCGCGCTGCCCTTCCAGCACCAGCGAAGCCATCTCGCCCAACGCCAATCGGAGCGGCAGGCCCGGCGTGGGAAAAGCCGCCGGACGGCCCATCACCTTGCCCAGCACGCGACCAAATTCTGCGTTGGTGACCGGGTTCGGCGCGCTGAGATTAAAAGCGCCTTCGGCGTTTCTGTCGTCGATCAAGAAGCGGATCGCGGCAACCTCGTCGTCTAGGTGAATCCAGGGATATACCTGTTTACCGCTGCCGATTGGCCCACCCAAAAACAGGCGGAAAGGCAACATCTGAATCGGCAGCACGCCACCTTTGTCGCTGAGCACCAGGCCCGTGCGGATGACCGCGCGGCGCACACCCGCCTTCTCGACTGCCTCGGTCGAGTCTTCCCATTCCTGGCAGACGCGCGCCAAAAAGTCATCCCCTGCTTCGGCCTGTTCGGTGATGACCTCATCGCCGCGCGGGCCATAGTATCCCACCGCCGAAGACTGAATAACCACGCCGGGTTTCTTCTTGGCCCGGCGGACGGCCTCAACCACCGCACGCCCGGCATCGCGGCGGCTTTCCAAAATCTTGCGCCTGCGCGCAGGCGTCCAACGCGAAGCCAGTAACTGCGTTACCTTGAAGCTGGCAATCGGCTCCCCCGCCAGATTAACGATGGCGCCCGCATCGTTCGCCAGGTCGCCCCAATCGTCGGCGGTTTTGCCGTCCCAATACTGCATCCTCACGCCCTCCGGCAGATGCGCCGGACGGCCCGGACGCCGACTGAGGATAATGACCTCGTGGCTGTCCTTTGCCAGCGAGTCCGCCAGCGCCCACCCGATCAGGCCTGTTCCCCCTGTAATAATCACGCGCATGTTTGTTGCTCCTGTTAAACGGCCCTGCGGCCACATTCACCAAAAGTTAATCCAAAGATAGCATAAAACTAGCGGACCATACGTGCGCGCCGCCAGATGCCCGGCAGTCGGCGCAGCTTGCCCCACGCGCTCAGGCTCGCCCGGCGTGTGAACACATCGTAATCGTGCGCCTCGATGTCCGTCAGGATAGCCCGGTACAGATCGGCGGCAGCGGTGATGGCGAAACGTCCGTCTGGGTTCAACAGAGCGATCCCCGGCATAGCCTCGTCGTACAGGCGACGGGTGCGCGCGATCTGGAAGCGCATCAAGCCGCGCCAGCGGTCATCCACACGCCCGGCGGCTACGTCCGCCTCCGTAAGGCCGAAGGCAGCCAGTTCATCTTGCGGCAAGTAGAACCGCCCGGCCCGCCAGTCCTCGCCCACGTCGCGCAGGATGTTGGTCAGTTGCAGCGCCACGCCCAGTTTCACCGCGTAAGGGATTGCCTCGATCCCGGCATAGCCGATGATATGCATCGCCATCAGGCCGACGGTGGAAGCCACACTGTAAGCATAGGCAGCCAGGTCTTCGAAGGTGGCGTAACGCACGGGCAGCAGGTCACGCGCCACGCCGTCGATCAACTGCTCGGCGTAGCGCGACGGGATGTGGTAGCGCGCGCGTGTGTCAGCCCAGGCCAGCGCCACTGCATCATCCGGTGAAGGATGCGGGGCCATCGCGCGCCGCCGCCAGTCTTCCAGGCCAGCAAGCAGATCGCCGTCGGCGCGGTCTACCAGGTCATCACTGACGCGGCAGAAGGCGTAAAGGGCGCGTGCAGCCCGGCGTTTGTCCGGCGGCAGCAAGCCCGACGCCAGGTAGAAAGTGCGGCTGTGCTCCTGCGTAATCGCCGCGCAGTGGTCGTAAGCCCGATCCAGCAGGGGCGCGGTGCGGTAAACCCACGAGTCTTCCGGGCCGGGTTCGACATGGCTTTCCAGGCCCTCGTGCGCCAGCGTGAGCAGACGGTGCTCCCAGGAAGCTATGTAGGCGGTCATCATGCACGCTCCATCGCGTGGCCGCCGACCGGCACGGTCACGCCCTGCGGCACATCCTGTTCCTTGAGGATGCGCTCGACGGTCAGTTTGGCCGACAGCAGCACAATCGGCAGGCCTGTGCCCGGATGTGTGCTGGCGCCGGCGAAGTACAGGTTGCGATAGCGCGGGTGACGGTTATGCGGACGCAGATAGCCGATCTGGGCGAAGTTGTGACTCAGGCCAAAGGCGGCGCCCTTCGCCAGGTTGAGCGCCCGGCGGTATTCCAGCGGCCCCATCGTCTCCTCAACCACGATGCGGTTCGCCAGGTCCTTCACGCCGAGCGCTTCGAGGCGATTGATCACCGTCTCGCGCGCCCGGTCGCGCAACGCCAGCCAGTCCTGAGGGCGGCGCTCATCCAGATGGCCCGCCGGAACCAGCACCATCAGCGCGTCGCCGTCCGGCGGCGCGAAGGACGGATCAGTGCGCGCCGGGGCGTTCACGTAGAACGACGGCTCATCCGGCAGGCTCAGGTCGCGGAAGATGCGGTCGAACGATTCCTTGTAGCGGTGATCCGCCAGGAAAACGTTGTGGTGCAACAGTTCGGGCGACCGCTCACCGCGCACACCCCAATAAAACATCAGCGCCGAGGAGGTATATTTCTTCCCGGCAAGCTTACGGGCACTGCCATCGTCGGGCAGCAGGTCGCTGTAGACATACGGCAGGTCGGCGTTGGCGATCACCACGTCCGCCGCGATGCGCCGCCCATCCGCCAGCCGGACGCCCGATGCCCGCGCGCCCGCGACTTCGATCTGCGCGACGGGTGTATCGTAGCGGAAGCGCACACCGTGCCCCTCGGCGATCCCTACCAGCGCCTCGATGACTTTGTACAGGCCGCCGCGTGGGAACCACACGCCATCTACCAGTTCGGTATATTGCAACAGCGAGAAGGTGGCCGGAGCGTCGTAAGGGCTGAGACCCAGATACATATTCTGGAACGAAAAGGCCGCCCGCAAACGTGGGTCGCGGAAATAGCGGGCCGTGTTGGCGCTGTGTTTGATCAGCGCCTTGAGCTTGAACAGCAGCGGCAGGTTCGCCGGGCTGAAGAATTCCAACAGCGAATAGAAGTTGCGCCCGACGAAACGATCCAACGAAATATGGTAATGGCGATAGCCTTCCGCCACAAATCGGGCAAACGATTCAAACGATCCCGGCTCCATGCGATCAAGTTGCGCGCGCATCCGGTGCATATCCGAGGTCAGGTCGAGCGTGCTGTCGTCGTGGAAGTGCACCCGGTAGGTCGGATCGAGCCGCACGAGGTCGAGGTAGTCTTCCATGCGTTCGCCCAGCGCGGCGAACGTCTCCGCGAAGACTTCCGGCATCAAGAAGAGCGTCGGACCGGTATCAAAGCGGTAGCCGTCTTTTTCGATCACTGCCACCCGCCCGCCGGGATGCGATCCTTTTTCCAGCACCGTCACCTGATAGCCCGCACGCGCTAACCGCGCCGCCGCCGCGATGCCGCCGATCCCCGCACCGATCACCACTGCCGAAACCATCGTACCCTCCCCTGAAAACCCACTGTTTTTTGCATTTGTTCAGATATACTGTGCAAAGCATAGCACAATATCGCCATTCCGTCAACATCTTGTTCATATTCTGTTCATCTAAACTTGACATAACGAGGATTTGGAAGTACACTTGGGGCAGCTAAAGGGATAACAGGTATGAACAAAATTTACGCAGAAACATCCGCTCAAGAAGAACCGCTTTATAACATCGGCGTGGTGGCGCGCATGACCGGCATTCCGGTGGCGACGCTGCGCGTGTGGGAGCGCCGCTATGCCTTTCCCAGTTCTGCGCGCACCGGCGGCGGACACCGCCTCTATTCTGAAAAAGAGGTGGCACGCCTGCGCTGGGTTAAGGCGCGCATCGACGAAGGAATGCAAACCGGGCGGGCCATCCGCGCGCTGTATCATCTGGAAAAAGAAAAACGTTTCCCCGAACCCCCAGCAGCCGCACCCGCCAGCCGCCTCGATGATGCCTCGCTGGCAACTTTTCATGACCGGCTGCGCGAGTCGCTGCTGCTGCACGATACCGAGGCGGCCAACCGGATTCTCGGCGAGGCGCTGGCCCTTTACCCGCTGGAAGACCTGGTCCTGTACATGGTCAGCCCCGCGCTGACCGACATCGGCGATGCCTGGATGAGCGGGCGTATCAACGCGGCCACCGAGCATCTGGCGACCAACTACCTGCGCCACCGCCTGCTGATGTGGATGGTCACCGGTCCACCTCCACACCCCATCCAACCGGTTGTCCTGGCTTGCGCACCAGAAGAGTGGCACGAAGGCAGCCTGCTCATGCTGGGTGTACTACTGCGCCGCAGGGGCTGGCCGGTCGCCTACCTGGGCCAGGCCGTGCCGCTGCCGGACCTGGCCGACTTCGTTCGGCAGAGCGCGCCGCCCGCCGTTGTGCTGGTCGCCATGACGGAAGAGCCTGCTCGCGCGCTGGAAGAGTGGCCACGCTGGCTGCCTGAAGCCGCGCAAACAGGCCATCCGCTCATCTGCTACGGCGGACACATCTTTACGCAACAGCCGGAATGGCGCAGCCGGATGCCGGGTGTCTTTCTGGGAGAAACCCTGCAAGAGGGTGTGGCGGCGCTGGACCGTCTGCTGCGCGCAGCGGCAAACCTGCCGTAGCCTGTGCCCTCTGCCTGAGCCGGGTGAGCGCCGCTGACTGCCCTAACCTAACCGCAATAGCGGGCGCCACCAGGGGATCGCCAGCAGGATTATCAAAACCGACAGACCGTAGAAAATCAAGGCCCGTTTGTGCTTTTCGATAGCGTCCGATGCGCGTTTGGCGATGCTTCGGCCTGCATGTGCCAGCACCAGGGCAATAATCATCAGCGCGATGTGCTCCACACCCCAGTAGCGCAGTTCGGAATCGCGCATCGCCGCGCCGAAATCTTGAAATGCTACGCCGACGAGCGGGCTGAGGAACAGGTAGAGGATAACGCCGAGAAGCACCTGCACATCCAGACCAATGGTGAAGAACAGGCCCAGGCGGTTGTCCAGCTCGGTCCAGGGATTGCTCCGCCGCCAGCCGAGCAGCGCCCGCACGACCACCACCACCGCCAGCACAACGACAACCCAGCGGACCAGGGAATGTAAAGTCAGGAACAGAGCATACATGCAAACACTCCTCGTGCAAAAAGGCCCAAAAGCAAACGATCACATCGATTTTATCCGATTGCCCGGCAGGGAAACAGCCAGACCTGAAAACTCCGCCGCACGGTGCTTGGCAAGCCATCCCCGTTTGCGGTACACTCCGCCCGGTGAACGGTTTGAACGATCCCCATCGTTTTAGGCGTTTTTAGGCTCGTGATCGCGCCGCTCGGTC
>Ga0209018_1001424_pt1 | contig 19270 bp, 25 predicted proteins | sample YNPBryBLVA2012_FD_185814 | JGI IMG/M metagenome (GOLD analysis project Ga0209018, IMG submission 185814) | Anoxygenic and chlorotrophic microbial mat microbial communities from Yellowstone National Park, USA - YNP Bryant BLVA 2012 (SPAdes)... ...
TGCCTCGCTTATTGCCGAATTGGCCAGCTTGAACGGTATCAGTCGCACGCTCCCGTGGCTGGCTGTGTTGCGATACGGTAGTCACCAATCCATGCCGGCCGACGTTCGGGTTATTGTACTCTTCGATACGGCGATACTGGATATTGTTGACGGATCGCAAGCCGTCGTGTATATGTCTGGCTCCTCTCAGATTGGCAAGATGTTGGACTCCTCCCGGGTCGGCCAAATGTTTGATTCTTCCCGGGTCAACCAGATGACGGGCTCCTCCGAGGTCGGCAATATGTTTGGCTCATCCGAGGTCGGCGATATGTTCGGCTCATCCCATATCGGCGGGATGTGGGAACACTCCCGGGTCGGCCAAATGTTTGACTACTCCCGGATCGGCGAAATGCGAAACTCCTCCCGGGTCGGCCAAATGGGGAATTCATCCCTAGTCTGCCAGATGTCTGGATCATCCCAGGTCGGCAAGATGACGAGATACTCCCAGGTCCGTCAAATGCGGGAATACTCCCAGGTCGGCAAGATGTTTAACGGTTCCTATATCCACGAGATGCGGGAATGGTCCCAGGTCGATCAAATGTTTGACTGCTCACGGATCGGTCAAATGTTTGAATCCTCTAGGGTCGGCGAAATGGGGAACACATCCATGGTCTGCCAGATGTTTGGCTCCTCCCGGGTCGGCAAGATGGCGGACTCCTCCTATATCGGCCAAATGCGGGAATATTCCAGGATTGGCCATATAACGGACTCCTCCCGAGTCGGTGAAGTATGGAAGTACTCCTGGGCCGCCGTTCCGCCGGATAGTAAGGTATAGAAACACGTGCCGGCAGGCGATACCCCTGACAGCAGTACTTGAAGATCGTGTGATTGGTAATTGCAAACGGAGGTGCATCATGTCGCTCGTTTTTGCAAGACGAAGTGGGCAAAAAATCTTGATCGGTTCCAACGTAACGGTTACCGTGTGTGAGATTCTTTCGGGCTCGCAGGTCCGCTTGGCGATCGACGCGCCGAAAGAAGTACCCGTCCATCGGGCCGAGGTCGCGGCTCGAATGGCGAAAGAGAAGCGCAACCGTAACGAGTGATGAAATCCGCGACGAGCGGTGCGAAACATGATCCCAGCACAACCCACTTCCGGCCAGTCGCTGAATTGCCGACTCTCGGTCAACGGTGAGCGGTTGATCCTCACCGGCTATTCGCCCGATCTGCTCGCTTTCTATCACGAATTGCCTGACGCCAGATTCGATCAGGCCACTAGATCGTGGTCCTGTCTCAGGACGCCGGTAGCCGTATGGCGGGTCGTTTCGAGAATGACCGAATGCCTGCCGCCTGACGTCCTGGGCGATGAAGCAATGGACTTTGGCAGGCGGCGGCTGCGTGCCGAGAATGTCCGCAACGGAAACGGACTATACGAACTCGCCGAACTGCCGACGAAAACCCGGGCTTGGCGACACCAGAAAGCGGCGTTCGCATTCTCGCGGGAGATTATAGGCGACTGATGCCGACAATCGAGGAAAACCGCAAACGATGCGACAATGCCAAGCTGATTGCTCGGCGGAGCGGCGGGCTACACGAAACCCCAGGGCATGACCAACTGAACCATTTGCAGAATACAGCAGAGATGAGTAGTCTAAAGGAGGCCCGCCCATATCGTAGTAGCGGCGTAATGCTAGCCATGGATATGGGCACCGGGAAAACCCTCGTAGCTATCGGTCTGCTCGACCATTGGGATTGCCGTAATGTCCTTATCGTCTGCCCCAAAAGCGTCATGCATGTTTGGCCTCGTGAATTCTCGAAACATGCGAGGCAGCAGTGGTCGATCGTGGTGTTGGAGAATGGAAGCGTGAAGGATCGTGCCTGGACGGCAGCCACGATGCACCAGGCCGCGGGCCGGCAAGGAGGCCGGCTCGCGCTGGTGATGAACTACGACTCCGTATGGCGGGCTCCATTCGGCGAATGGGCGCTGGGACAGCAATGGGACGCCGTAATACTCGATGAATCGCACCGGATAAAGAGCCACGCGAGCGCGGTCTCCAAGTTCTGCTACAAGCTCGGCCGTCGGGCATCACGTCGCCTCTGCCTCACCGGTACGCCAATGGGCCAGAGCCCATTAGACCTATTCGGTCAGTTCCGCTTCCTAGACCCGGGTGTATTCGGTACGTCCTGGACCACATTCTCGAATCGCTACGCCAAACATCAGAACCCGACCATCCCGCAAATGGTCACAGGCTATCAAAACCAGGAGGAGTTGCAAGAGCGAATGGCCTGGCTCACCTATCGAGTAACGGCGGCCGAGGTGCTCGACCTGCCGGAGAAGCACCATATCGATAGACGATTCGAGCTGGGGCCGGAGGCTCGGCGAATCTACGGCGAGCTGGAACGCGACCTGATCGCCGACGTGCGCGGCGGCGTAGTCTCGGTTAGCAATGTCCTTACGAAGCTTATAAGATTAGCTCAGGTGTGCTCCGGTTTCCTGGTGCCGGATGGCGAGGACCGGGATACCGGCGTGCAAGAATTCGACACCGGCAAGCTCGACGCGCTCGAGGAAATCTTGGAAGACATCGACCCGTCAGAACCGGTGGTCTGCTTTACAAGGTTCCGACATGATTGCCGGAGGATTCAGGCGTTGGCAGAGAAACTGGGACGCCAGTACGGCGAGCTATCGGGCAATCGCCGCGACGCCTTGAATGACCGGGCGGAACTTGCCCCAGGTGTCCAGGTCGCGGCGGTCAACATGCAGAGCGGCGGGCTAGGCGTCGACCTGACACGAGCGCGGTACTGCGTTTTCTATGGTGTCGGGCATTCTCTTAGCCTGTATTCGCAGGCCCTCGCTAGATTGCATAGGCCCGGACAGACAAGGCCTGTGACTTACTTGCACCTGATCGCGACGGGTACGGTGGAGGAGTCGATCTACCTGGCCCTCCGAAAGAACCGCGAGATCATCGACGAAGTGCTGAGTGTTCTGGCCCCGTAGTTTGTAGAGGATGATAACATGAGAAGCGAGGATGTCAACAACCTGGACCCATTGCAAGAGGCGCAAGACGACCCTTTGGCTCGCTACATCGCTCTGGAGCATGAGCGGCGCGAGTTGGAATCTAGACTATCCGAAATCAAGGCCGAGGCGGCAAGATTGGAGGATCGCATCCTGGAGGACTGGGCAAACCGTGGACAGACCTCGGCCAAGATCGGTGGGCTGCTGGCATATGTTACGACAGAGTTCTGGTGTTCCAAAAAGCCCGGCGTGGATACCCAGGAGGTATGCCGACGGCTGAAGGCGGCGGGATTGGGCCGGCTCGTAGCTCCGGCCTACAACGCCCAATCGCTCAAAGCGTGGATCAAAGAACAAGTCATCTGGGACGACGCTGGCAATCAATCCTACGCGATCCCGGAGGAAATCGCGGAGGTGGTTCAATGGGGCGAGACGCCCCGGCTTAAGACGCGAAAGGCGTAGGTTTCTTTCTTCTTGGTGCAAAGGACAAAGGACGAAGTGCAATGACACAGAACAAGAGCAATGAGACTGCGTTGGATGTCGTTAATCCCACGGTGTTTCCGGTCGCAGCGACCGCGAAGGCAATGGAAGTCATGCGGGCCAACCTCGGCGGCGAGCTGCCGACGCCGGCCGACTTTACGCGCATCAGGGTACCAGCCGGAGGCGGAACGACATGGGAAATTCCCAGCATTGACGGCGACCCTGAATCGGCGAAGTCGATCGACGGGGTCATCGTCTATATCGCCAGGCGGCGGGCCTATTGGGCGAGCACGAATCTGACCGGCGAGCCGCCCCAGTGCGCGTCGAATGATTGCATTACAGGCATCGGTAATCCGGGCGGGGCGTGCGAGAAATGCCCATTCAATCAGTTCGGCTCGGCGACCAAGGGGGACGGTAGCATGGGGCGGGGGAAGGCTTGCAAGGAGTCGAAATTGATCTTCCTGCTGCGAGCCAACCAGACGCTTCCCGATATCGTAATCGTGCCGCCGGGAAGTCTGCGGGTGATCAAGTCATACCAGTTGAAGATCGGCGTACCGTACTGGTCGATAGTGACGCGGTTGTCGCTAGAGAGGGTCCAGAACAAGGACGGAATCGCCTACGCTCAGATCAAGCCTTCCCGTATAGGCATGCTCGATGAAGCGGCGGCCCGGCAAGTGCTCGAGTTCGCCCGCGGACTCCAGGCCGTGTTCGAGGCTGCCCAAGTGGAGCACGGCGACCTATATCAAAGTGAGCCGGTCGAGGGGTAGTCCTGCATGCGGTGATCGACTGCCTGACGGAAGGGCATTGAAGCGGCGTCGCACCGTGGTAGATTAGGATCAGTGAAAATCTGAGGCGGTAGATTAGGATCAGTGAAAATCCGAGGCGTAAGCGTATGACACCGCGGAAGGCACTACTGTATACGGCTCCCAAGGTCTGAGGCAATCGGCAACGATGCCCGCGTAGATCACTCGCCCTACGTCACTGTGACCTGGGGAGTCGTGTACTGACAGGAGTTGACGGATGCCGACGGCGGACGACAACGCATTATTGGCAGCGGCACTAGAGTATGCGGCGCGCGGGTGGCGGGTCGTGCCATTGGCGGATCACGGCAAGAATCCACGCATCGGCGCATGGCAAAAAAACGCGAGCACCGATGAAAAGATCATCGTCGAGTGGTGGACCCGCTGGCCGGGGGCCAACGTCGGCGTACAGCTCGGCTGCTTGTCCGGCATCATTGACATCGAGTGCGACTCCGCCGAGGCCGAAGAAGATTACCTGAAGCTCTGGAAAGGCGAGCCGCCCGTCTGCCCGACGTTCGCCGGCGCGCGGGGTAAGCACCGTCTCTTCCAATCACACGAGGATTTACCCCCCGTGGCCGTGCTTCACATTGGGAGAATCGAGGTACGGATTGGCGGCGGCGACAAGGGGGCCCAGTCGGTTTTCCCTCCGTCCATTCATCCGAGCGGAACGCAGTATACATGGCTCGTCCAACCTTCAGAGGTGGACCCGCCGCCGCTGCCGAAAGAAATCCTAGCGAGAATCTGGAACCTGGCCGGTGAACCGAAGATCGAAGACGCCCCGAAAGCCAAGCCGCTGGAATACTGGAATCACGTCATCATCGAAGGCGTGCCAGAGGGCGAGCGGAACCAGAAGGCCGCGGAGCTTTGCGGCTATCTCCTGCACTGCTGCAACTCGCACGACAACAAGCAGGTGGCGACCATGTGGCTAATGATCCGGTCGTGGAACAAGCAGAATCGCCCACCGCTCCCTGAGGCGGAGCTACGGCGGACATTCGAGTCTGTGCTACGAAGGGAGCGACAGCGGAAAACCGACGAAGAGGCAAGGCCGGACATCGAGGCCCAGATTCAAAGGCATCCGGAAACGGGAGCTTTGGTCAATACTGATTGGCGACTAGTGATTATAACGAGCGAGCCACCACGATACAAGATATTTTCTCCGCTATGGACTGGAGCGGTAGAGGTAGACCCGGGGCAGTACATGAGCCCGACGAAACTCAAGCGGGCTGTCCTAGAGCAGAAAAACATCTGGCTCCCGAAATCGTTCGGGCGGTTGTGGGAGGGAACCAAAGATAAGGCCCCACTGGCGCGGCTGTTGCTAGAAAACGCGGATAGAGAGGAGGACGCCCCAGAAGCGAGCCGGTCGTTTGCGATTGCAGAGCAGCTTTTTTTAGCGCTGACAAACCATCCGAGAGTTATTTCCGAGGGGGAGGAAATCGACAGTCGCGGTATCCCGTGCCTGCTTCCCGACGGGAGTTACGTGTTTCAGTTCGACGAAGTGTGGCGGCCAATGAGCCGTGGCGAGGACAAAATCAAGCGGCATGAAGTAACGGCCGTGTTGAAAAAGATCGGAGCGGTGCCGTTTTTTCCCCAGATCGCCGGACGAAGTGCGCGGCGAGTGCGAATTTCAACCCAGGGGATGGACCGCCTGCGAGCCATGGTTACGCAGTGAGCCGCAGAGACTCGCTTTTGAAAAAAACAGGCCTCTTTTTTTCCCCAATAAATATTCTATAAATAAGTGTCTCTCTATGGCTGACCCCCAGTATCCTGTTAGTTGGTTTCCGTCACGCGGAGGAAAGACGAAAAACCGAGGCTCCTAGGGGCAAAAACCATGGCGTTTTCCCTTCTAACTACCCCCAGACATAGTTATAAGTGTATCCTGTGGACAAAAGTGTGGCCTTGTAACTCATTATCTGACAACGAGTTAAGCACGATCGCCACAGAAACACACTTTTGTTTGACAAAAGTGTGGCCTTGTAACTCATTATCTGACAACGAGTTAAGCACGATCGCCACAGAAACACGCTTATTATAGAAAAAAAGAGGGGCAGTTTTTTTCAAAAAAAGTGTGTTTCTGTGGCTAGCGAAGTTAAGTCCTTATCAGATAACGATTTACAAGGCCACACTTTTGTTCAAACAAAAGTGTGTTTCTGTGGCTAGCGAAGTTAAGTCCTTATCAGATAACGATTTACAAGGCCACACTTTTTCAAACAAAGTGTGTTTCTGCGACAAGCGAAGTTAAGTCATTATCAGATAATGATTTATAAGGCCACACATGTGGCCATAGGGCACACTCATAACTGTGTCTAGGGGTAATTAGAAGGGAAATCGCCATGGTTATACCCCTAGGAGCCGCGGTTTCTCGTCTCTCCGCGCGTACTATCGGTGGAGCGGGTACGGGTAAAACTACCGAACTGCTCAACATCATCGAGAAGCTTCTAGATCATGGCGTCGGCCACGACCAAATCGGCTTCGTCTCATTCACCAGGGCTGCACGACAAGAGGCAGCCATACGGGCCGCCGCGCGGTTCGGCTTCGAGCCGGAAGTCCTAGAACGTGATGGATGGTTCCGGACCCTCCATAGCATCGCCAACAAGTGTCTGAAACTTCGCCCCGATCAGGTGGTATCCGGGGACGCCAAGAGTCGGAAGTGGGCGACAGAGGCCCTCGGCGAGGCCGTCAGCGACACCGGCGACTTGCTTAACAGCGACGAGGACGAGGACGCCGGCTCGCTGACTGATGGCAAGACGGACGCGGCCCGGGCCCTGCGAATCTGGGGCTTCGCTCGCAACACGCTACAGCCGGTCGCCCCGGTTTGGGAACACGTCGTGCGCATCGATGGCAAAACCCCCCCACTGGCCGATGTCTGCCGAATCATCGAGCGATACGAGCAAGCAAAGCGTCTGGACAACAAGTGCGACTTCGCCGATATGTTGGCTCGCTTCGCTGGCTATCGCTTCACCATCGACGGGCCGGTCGAATGCGGACCGGAAGGCGATATTCCGGAGCTGACGGCATGGATTCTCGACGAGGCGCAAGACATTTCGGCGCTTTCAGGGGCGGTTTTCAATCGCCTTGTCTCCAGCGAACGGTGCAAATACGTTTACCTGAGCGGCGATCCCTTTCAATCGATCTATTTTTTCGCTGGCTCTGATCATCGCGTCTTCGCCCGATGGCTCGTAGCGAAAGAGCGGATCGCGCCGAAATCGTGGCGGTGTCCGGCCCCGATCCTTGCCCTTGGCGAACGAATCCTTTCTCGATGTTCCGACTACTTTGACCGGCGTATCCAGCCGGCTGATCATGATGGTGCGATTCTGCGGTGCTTGATCCAGCATGTGATCCCAGAGGCGCGCGCCGATGAATCGTGGCTGTTCCTGGCCAGGTGCCGATTCCAAGCCAATCGAATCGGGGCGATGCTCGACCAGTACTCGACCCCATGGCTCAATACCAAGGGCGGCGGAAGTTGGGACGCGCCGAAGCGCAACGCGGCGACTCGGACGCTTATGGCGATGGAGCGAGGCGAGCCGATTTCCGCCGCTGAATGGGCGATCGTCGTCGGCAATGATGGCATCAAGGCGAACCACAAGCAAAGCGGCAACGCCCTGCTCAAGCACGGTACCAAGACGTTCTGGCAACGAATGAAGCCGAGTGATCTTGAAGCATTGCCGCCAATCTTGCCCGCCGACTGGCCAGCTTTGGGTGTAACCGACTTCCTCGCCGAAATGATTCGCACCGGACGCTGGCGAAACCGCGACGGCTGTCTGATCCCCTACGCCGATCGGTACTACCAGGCGTGTCAAAAGTACAAGACCAATACACCAGAGAAAACGAAGATCAGAGTCGGGACGATCCATTCATCAAAGGGCGCTGAAGCCGACAACGTAGTTGTGCTCTGCTCGACAACCGAGCGGTGCCTTCGAGAGGCGAACAGCGGAACCGATCATACCGACGCTGAACACCGCGTGTGGTATGTCGCCGTCACTCGTGCGAAGCGGCGATTGTTCATTTGCCGGACAGACAACGCTGAACGGGGCCGGGAGCCGGAGTACGAATTGTGAGCGATACCAACATCACCGAAACCCGCATTACCGATGCCATCATCCGCTACTTGCGACAGGTTCCCGGCTGCTGGTACGTCAAGGTCTACAGCGGAACGTCGATGCAGCGGGCGGGGCTGCCTGACCTGCTCGTCTGCTGCCGTGGACGGTTCATCGCGTTAGAAGTGAAGTCCCCTACCGGCCGTCCCACGAAGCTGCAACAGCACACGCTCCGCGAGATCGTCCGGGCCGGCGGCACCGCCGCCATCGTTCGGAGCGTCGAGGAAGCGCGAATGATTTTGGAAAAATCCGGTCCTACCCCTTGCCATGGTTAAAGCGATAGGTTAAACTCTCGTTATGGACGAGCCATTGCAACCACGCCTTGGAGCGAGAATCCGCGATCTTCGCATGCGGAAGGGCTTGAGCCAAACCGAGTTGGCGGAGGCCATTGGCGTAACGAACGTATGGCTCTGCAATGTTGAACGAGGACACGAGCTGCCCAGCTTGGTATTACTGATCCGGTTGGCCGATGTCCTGGACGTGTCAGTCGCCTATCTTTTCAGGTAAACAACCAAAGGAGCGAATTCACCATGGCAATCGACCTGGAGCTATTGTATCGCCTTGCTGTGTTGCCGAATGCGACGGATATCGACTGGCGCGCTGAGTTTGCCCGCCAGCACGTCGATGCCGAGGCGAAGGAGGCGGCGTTGCGCCGAAAGATCGCGGACCTCGAAAAGCGACTAGCAGGCAATGAAGTCGAGTCGCTTGCGAAGTCGCTGGCTGAGCTGACGGGAAGAAGCGTGAACATCGACCATGTGGCGTGGTATCACCCTTCCCTTTCACGGCCGGAAGCGCGCGTGGAGTATTGCATCTATCAGGACGGCGAAAGTTTCCGCGGTCAGACATTGGCCGAGGCCGAGGCGAAATTTCGTGAGACGTGGGATCGCCGACATCGGGCATCTGCTGAAATTGCGGATTCGATAGAGACGGAACCGATCAATCAGGCGACCGAATGAATCACCGGTTCCCGATGCTCATGACCGCGAACCGAGTCAGGCAGGGCGGTGGGCTCGGTTGGCGGGTCCCGGGCCGGGGGGCCGGATAGCAAAGGGCGGCCCGGGTATGGCTCCTATCGAACGCCGGCGTGCGAAGCGAACCGCCCCTATGGGCACGCCGGCAATGTTTTTCGACAAGGAAAGCGCAGCAATGATACCGCGGATGAGGCGTAAAAGATCACTTCCAAGCTGACGCGGCACGGCAAGGCTTGGCGCGGCGAGGCGCGGCGAGGCCGGGCAAGGCTGGGCGAGGCCGGGCAAGGCTGGGCGTGGCGAGGCGAGGCCGGGCAAGGCTGGGCGAGGCCGGGCCTGGCGAGGCCGGGCCTGGCGAGGCCGGGCTTGGCTGGGCGAGGCCGGGCCTGGCGAGGCGTGGCAGGGCGAGGCGTGGCAGGGCGAGGCGTGGCAGGGCGAGGCTGGAGTGGGCCAGGGGGGGTAGGATAGAGCGTAGCTTAGTCAGGTGAGGCTAGGATGGCCGAGGCGTGGCGTGGCTCGGCCTGGCTTGGCCAGGCGAGGCTGGGCTTGGCGGGGCTAGGCGTGGCCGGGCACGGCCCGGCGGGGCGTGGCGAGGCGAGGCAAGGCCCGGCCTGGCTAGGCCTGGCTTGGCGAGGCTAGGCCTGAGGCGGCTAGGATAGAGCGTAACTTAGTCAGGTGAGGCTAGAATGGCCGAGGCATGGCTGGGCTTGGCGGGGGCTTGGCTCGGCCGGACGGGTCATGGACGTGGCAGGGCACGGCTCGGCAGGACAGGGCCGGGCGGGGCTGGGCTTGGCATGGCATGGTTTGTTTTCTTTCGCTAGGAGTCCCCCTATGAAAATCGACTGGGTCGGCGTTGATATCGACGGCGTGCTAGCGGATTTCGTCGGCATGGCCTGCCGCGTGCATCACCGCATGGACGTAACGGAGCATTACGCCACAATGGCCCCCGGAGAATACGATACGTTCAAGCTCCTGGGAATGACCAAATCGGATTTTTGGCACGCGATCCACCGTCACGGAGAAACATTTTGGGCGATACTCGAACCGTACCCATGGGCCTATGAGTTGATATCGCTTTGCCAATCCGTTGCCCGAGGCAACGTTGCGCTGGTGACCACCCCTAGCGAGTCGCCGTATTCGGCCGCGGGGAAGCTCCAATGGATCGAGCGGCATTTCCCAGAACTCCACAACAGCTACTACCTTTGCCACGACAAGAGCAAGCTGGCGGCCCGTGGGCGACTATTGATCGACGACAACGACGATAACTGTTCCGCCTGGTCCGCGGCAGGTGGTGTGGCGTTTTTGTGGCCTCAACCGTGGAACCAGAAGCACGGGCTAACGCCCGGGCGGCTTGACTACTTCAAGGCGTTTTTGGGCGTAGCGTAGAAAGTCGCGACAGGTGATAACCATGCCGAACGATCGCTTGCACGCTCCAATACGATGGTTTGGCGGGAAAGGAAATATGATCGCCAAATTGATGCGGCACGTACCCCTTGGCGGCAGGCCATATTGCGAGCCGTATATGGGAGGAGCGAGTCTGTTCTTCGCTCGACCGCCGGCGCCGGTCGAAGTGCTCAACGACCTCGACGGCGAGCTAGTGAATCTGTTTCGGTGTCTGCAAAATCCAGAAACGTTTGGCGTGCTTAAGCATCGTCTTTTGTACACACCCTATGCACGATCCGAATTTTGTCGCGCGTTAGAAATACTAAACGATCCATCGATTGCTGATCCAGTAATGAGAGCCTGGGCTTTTTTTGTAAGCCGCAATCTTGGCGTGAGTAGCATAAGCGAGACGGCTGGTAATTGGGGTCGCACTTTTATATCTAACGGCGGAATCGCCGGCACCACCAATAAATGGATCATGCGGCTAACCATGCTAGACGACTGGCACAAGCGCCTACTGCCAGTACAAATTGACAATCGAGACGCCCTTGAGGTGATACGATACTGGGACACGCCCGATACGGTGTTCTATATCGACCCGCCCTATCATCTCAGTACGCGAATCGACAAAAGAGGCTATACCGTGGATGCTGACGACTGCCACCATGTCGAGTTAGTGCGAACACTAGCGAGTTGTCGAGGCGCAGTCGTGCTATCATGTTACGATCACCCGGTGTACGCCCCATTAACGGATGCCGGCTGGCGCAAGACTCGATACATGACAGCGTGTTATGCAGCCTCACGCAATCGGAATTCTGGCCTACAAGGGGCTGGCGCAGCGTTGCGCAAAGTTCCACGTACCGAAGTTGTATTGGCCAATCCCAAGGCTATTGAAGCGATGCAAAAGGATCCGCTTTTCGAGGGTACATAGGAAATCTCGATAGTGCGTTATCTGGTGATATCCGGAGGAAAACGAGACAGGCCGGGCGTGGCCAGGCAAGGCGCGGCAAGGCTGGGCCTGGCGCGGCAGGGCGCGGCAGGGCGCGGCAAGGCTCGGCGCGGCTCGGCGAGGCGGGGCCGGGCATGGCATGGCGAGGCGTGGCAGGGCGAGGCCGGGTGAGGCCTGGCGTGGCGAGGCATGGCGAGGCGGAACAAGGTGAGGTATGGCAAGTTATGGCTTTTTGTTCACTAAGGAGTATCTATGTCTACGAAATGTAAACTCAAAGCTGTCGGACCTGAAACCACTAACGGTGGCAGCGACACCATCGAACGCTCACTACCTTACGCGGTCGAGGTGACGATCCGGGGTGAGGCCGATCTGTTGTTTCACCGCTGGAACTGCGAAGCGGTCGAGGCGAAAGCCAAAGCGGCCAAGGGGTCGGCGGCCAAGAAGGCCGACGATCTGGAATCCTACGTCTACCGCAACGACGCGGGGGAGCTGTGCATCCCCGGCGAGTACTTGCGGCAGGCGATCATCGCCGCTGCCAAGTATCGGCAGGACCCCCGCTCGCCGCGCAAAAGCGCGATGGACCTGGTGAAAGCCGCTATCATCAGTCTCACGCCCCTGAGCAGTCTGGGCGTGAGGGCGTGGGACTTCGAGCATCGCTGCCGCGTGCAGGTGCAGCGTAACGGCGTTACCCGAGTGCGGCCGGCCCTGAGCGCCGGCTGGTCGGCCTCGTTCGTGTTTCTGGTGAACCTCCCGGAATACGTCTCGCCGGAAATGCTGCACAGCATGATTACGGATGCCGGGCGATTGATCGGTATTGGAGATTTCCGGCCGACTTATGGACGCTTCCAGGTAGTGAAATTCGCAACGTGTTAACCAACTCCCTACCCGTGCATGGGGTGGCGTAACCGTGATGTGCAGAGGCCTCCAGCATACACGGTTGAGACTCCCCGGACCCATGCACGGGGTTTTCTAGCCAAAGAGGTAGAATGAATCGCCGCTGGCTTACCGCCAGTGCTGGCAGATGACCCATCAGGTGGGGGGCGTGATCCGCGAAAAGGCAGAACTTATAGCCGCGATGGAACGTTCGCAGCCTGAAGGGTTCGGCCGGTGATCTAGCCGGACTGAATCCGCAAAAATTCCGCGCCACCCCCCTTGTTTGGCCTAGCTAAATTATGGTATATATTACCTATCAAAACTAACTGAGGCCAACGCACCCAACGCACGAGGTGGAGGTGACTCAGCCAACCAAGACGATCCGCCTGGCCGAGGCCCGGTTTCGCCCGGGCGACATCCTCGCTCATCACTCGTATTGGCCCGACAACCGGCCGATCTCGTTCACGGCCCAGGCGATCGCAGAAATCGCCCGCGGCTTCATCCATCATGTCGCCGTGCTAGACTGGACGCAGCGAGGTTGGGTGGCCATCGAGATGGTACCCCCAGTCGGCCGTGAAGAAGATATCCGGCCGCGCATCGAAAAGTATCCTGGCACGATTGCGTGGCTTCGGGTGCCAGATTCCGTGTCGCTTAGGTTTGGCGAGGGGGAGTCGTTAGAGTGGATATACGACAGGTCGGCCGCTGTCGCCAAGGCTCGCTCGTATATCGGGGTGCAGTACGGCTTCGACACGATCAAGCGTGACTACCTCGTCTCGTCATGGGGCCGCTGGTTCGTGAGGCTGCCCAACGACGAAGAACTACCTGATCTTCTGCCGGTGTGCTCCGTGCTCGCTCTGGACGCGATCCAAACCGGATTTGGTGGAGTAGACTTGATTCGCGACCTCAATCTGGCCCTGACGCAACCGGAGGATGTTCACCGGCTGTGTATTTTGGATGATATGGGAGTATTAGTACCATGAACAAACAAAAGACTAGGCGTAAAAAAACTGTCGATGTCAAGTCGGCTATTGTGCGAGCATTCGATGCCAACCCGGCTGTTGTGCAAGCATTCGAAGCCAAACTGGCTATTGTGCGAACATTCAAGATACTGGAGCGGACGGGGCTTACGGATTTTCTGCATTCGGTGATATGGTATGGGTATGAGACTGAAAAGGAGGCTATAGCAGTCGCCGAGAAAAAGTTACGATCACGATTGACCCCAGAGCAATGGGAAGCGTTGCTCGAGGTGCTCAAGGTGCTGGTGCCGATTTTGATAGGGATGATTGCGGGGTGATGAGGTGTAACATGAAACGTATCTTGTGTTTGGTGGCCGCGGTGCTCTGTTTGGCGGCTGCATTCCTTGGACTGGGGCAGTGCGTGAGCACGGCTAGTGGCGGCGAGATTATTTCGATCGTCGGAGGGTACGGCGGTCCGATCCGAAACATCATCCGCTGGATTTTTCCGCGGCCGGTTCCGCCCGAACCGACTCCGGAGCCGACCCCCCCCGATCCTGTGCCGCCCGAGCCACCGGTTCCGCCCGTGCCTCCTCCCCCGCCGCCCCAAGTTGGCCTGCTGGTGCTGATTACCGGCGATAGCCCGCGTGACGTGCGAGAGATGACGCCGGAGGGTGCGGCCGTGCTGACCAGTCGCACGGTACGGGATTGGACTGATAAGGCGTGCGAGCCGGGCGGATTTTTGATTGCACCCAAAAACGTGGCGGCTGCCGATGCGCGCTTCGCGCCGCTGGCTCAAAAGGCGGCGGACGGCAGAGTGACGCTGATTGCCAAGATGCCTGGCAAAGAGCCGATCGTGTTGGACCCCGTGCCGGCATATGACGTGGTGTTGTCTAAGCTCTCAGAATATGCTGGGATCAAAGCGGACGTGAAGGTTGCTAGGCCAACGCTCAAAATTCCAGAGTTTTCAGAGGATCAATGGGCGAAATTCGTTGGCAAAAACGGCGTGGTGGAGTTTGGCGGCGAAAAACGCTACCTGTCGGCCAAGCCGCGGGACCTGAAACATCGTCCATATGGTTTTTCATTGGCCGATGCGGGCGTAAGGATCATCCCGCGTTCGGAGTGGCCCGCTCGGCTTGCGGCGCTCAAGGCTGCCAATGCCGGAATCGTGCCCCTCCTCTACGATCGGCTCCCATGCTCGGACCAGGGCAGCACGAATTACTGTTGGGCCAACGGACCGGCGAACTGCGGGGCGACGATCCTATACATCACGGGTCGAGGTTCCTATCTCCTCTCGGCCGCGTCGATTGCCGGTCCAATCACCGGCTATCGGAACGTCGGAGGTTGGCCCAAAGACGCGATCGACTTCATGGCCCGCAAGGGGGCGGTCCGTGATTCCCTCTGGCCGAATGCGGCGATCAACAGTGCCTACTACGACCGCGCCGACGTTCAAGCCGATTACCCCAAACATCTCGTATCGAGCGTGATAGCAGACCTCGGGCAGACTGGCAATATCTTCGATGAGACTGTCACCTGCGTCTTGCTCGGTTGCCCTGTGGCGACCTCGCACGACTGGTGGGGCCACGCGGTCATGGCCGTCGGACTGGACTACGTCGATGGCGTCTGGTATTTGATCGAGCGAAATAGCTGGGGCATGAGCTTTGGTGACCAGGGGTTCTTCAAGCTGAGGGAGGGATTCGGGCGCAATCAGGCTGGACCGGATGATGCCCAGGTCATTCTGTGGCTGGGCCGGACTGCCCAGTCTGTCAACGCCTCAGCGAGCGTCGAGAGTGTCAACCCGGATTGTCCAAGCGGCCAATGCCCGTTGAACGTTCGGCAGCCGATCTTTGGGCGGCGGCGGTGATTGTTGGAAGGGAGTACGACGCAATGTCGCGATGCACTGAATGCGGCTGCGATATGCTCGATTCCGAGGCGCGTTTGTACGAGAATTGCTTACGGTGCCGAAAAGTCCTTGGAAGGACGTATCCCGTCAAGCGATTTGCGGCGATCGGGAAAAGGATTCCAAAGTCGAAGTTTGTGTGCGATTCGCTATGGCCGTGGCGGGGGGCGGCCTACGAAAAGATGCAAAGCGGAGAGTAGAGAGGCTGACTGATGGACGGCGCGACCGAAATCGTGAAACAGGCCAGTCGCTCGGGATGGGAAGCCATGATGGTGGCGGCGGTCCTGATAGCTTGCATCGGGTTTCTCGTTTCCATCATCCGGGCTTGGATGGCGCAGTCTAACGAGCGTGAGCGGCGGATGAGTGAGCGAATCGACAAGCTGGAGGATTTCCAGACGAACGAGTTGAAACTGCTGACCGTACAGTGCAAAGAAGCCCTCGACCGCAACAGTCACGCCGTCGATGGATTCACTGAAGCATTGCACAAGAACCCGTGCCTCTGGTCGGCGGATCGGCAGGCGAAGCTATTGGAGCAGTTCGTAGAGCGGGTAAGGAATGAGTAATGGCCGCTGTCCCTATGTAGCCGCTCTCGCATCGAGCCTACGTCGTGCACGTTAGGTTGGACGGGTGGAAATTCGGCGAGCGTTATGACGTGGACCTCGTGGTGGAAGATTTGCACTGCGTCGCTTAGGCGGTGATCATGCTGTATCGACCGCTGTTGCCTAGTCGGCGGCGGGCGATCCGGGGGCGCTGATGGGAGTTGATGCGAGGGAGGAAATCTAGGTTACATTCCCGCTGGCATAAAGCAAAGGAGTTGAAATGCTCCGAGACCTGATCAACTCATTGGGCCTTACTGGCACCGCTGCCGAGATTGCGGCGGCGTTGAACGCGAAAACTGTCCAGGTACCTATTTCCGGCCGAAAGACCTGGTCTGACATTGCAGCGGAAATAGGCCCGGAAAAGACGCAACAATTCTACGTCACGCTCGATCAACTTGGGCTGAAATGGGTACGCGAAACGCTATCTGGCGCTGGTATCGACTTCAGCAACCCGCAAACGCAACAAATGATTCGACGATTTCAGGAGGATAACGTTATCAGTGCGGAAGAGGCTATCGTACTCAAGGGTCTGGGCGTCAAGACGCTCTCGCCATACGAGCGATTGGTTGGCGAAGGGCAGGTCGTGACTGAGGAGCAAGTGGCCGCAGCTATGACACCGGTCATGCCGGACGGCGAGCAACGGATGCTATCGGTAGTGGTGCAAGCGGACAATCACGTGACGGCGACGCTGATCGTCCAGCCTACCTATCAGGGCAAGCCATGCGGCCGATCGGAAGTGAGGCAGTATGTCGGGGATGAGGCTGTATCGCTACGTGAAATCGTGCAGTCATTGACGATGGAGCGATGATATGGCCGACAAATGGGCTGTTCAGGATGGCAATTGGTCGAACCCTGCAACGTGGAACGACGGTACGCTACCCCAATCTGGCGATGATGTATACGCTGATGGCAAGACCGTCACGATAGATCAGGATATCAATGTGCTATCGATCCGCACGACGCAGCGAAGCGGCGGTGCGAGTGGCGGCGGGTTCACGGTCAACGCAGCGCGGACGATTACGTGTACTGGATCAGGGATCGTGGCTGGTTCGACAGTATGCTTGACGCTGGCGGCGGGGAATTATAATACTACGATTACCGCCAATGTGACTGGCGGCAGTGGCGACCGCGCCTACGGCATCAATAATGCCTCGACCGGCAGCGTCACTGTCACCGGCAATGTGACTGGCGGCAGTGGCTACTACGCCTTCGGCATCTATAATGCCTCGACCGGCAGCGTCACCGTCACCGGCAATGTGACTGGCAGCAATGGCGGCGACCACCCTCACGGCATCAATAATGCCTCGACCGGCAGCGTCATTGTCACCGGCAATGTGACTGGCGGCAGTGGCTACTACGCCTTCGGCATCTATAATGCCTCGACCGGCAGCGTCACCGTCACCGGCAATGTGACTGGCGGCGGTGGCTACTACGCCCTCGGCATCAATAATGCCTCGACCGGTAGCGTCACTGTCACCGGCACTGCCCACTACGGTAAAGGTTTTCCAGCGATTTATTCCTCCTACGCCGGCACACTGATCGTCACAGGGGACTGCTACGCCGATCCTGCCCCAGCCGTATATTGGACTGGCAGTGGCTCATATTGCGAGGTCCGGGGTAATCGTTATGGATCGTATACAGGGGCAGGACAAGGCAATGTTGCGGTAGTGTGCTATCGAGAAGCAATTCCGCAATCGGAAAATGTGACCATCCGCGGAGCCAAGGCCGGATCGGAACCTGGAACGTTTTCCGGCAATCCCGCCTGGCTCTACGGCGCGCTCGTCAGTCCGCAGGGGCATCCTTCCGCCGCCAACGTCCGGCACGGCGTCCAGTATGGCCCAAACAATGAATTGACAGGTACATGTTACGTTCCTGGCGCTGCATCAGTCGCCGCAGGCGTTTTGGTTGACAACACCGAAGGGACGGCAGTATTAACGCCGGAGGCGGTGCGAGCGGCAGTAGGACTTGCTTCTGCGAACCTCGATACGCAACTTGATAATATCCCGACGGTCAGCGAATTCAACGCCCGGACAGAGGCAATCAAGGCGGATACGGCGGCCATTCTTGCAGACACCGGGACGGACGGCGTTGTCGTAGCTGAGGGAAGTAAGACGGGGTATTCGCTTTCAGCGACCGGATTAGACTTGATTCCGGCGACTGATCCCGGCGGCGTAGCGGATACGTTCCCGAAGATGATGGTTCAACTCTGGCGGCGTTTCTTCAAGAAGGCGACCAAAACCAGTTTGCAGATCAAGACATTCGCCGACGATGATACGACGGTTCGTACAACTCAGACAGTGAGCGACGATGGAACGACAGAGACCCAGGGAGCCGCCTTCTGATGTTGTTGACGCGATTGCTCAATCTATGGCCTCCGTTTGGAAAAGAGGCGCCGACTAGCGAGGGCCTAGAGGGCCTGGAGTATACGTTGCCTGCAAACCGGTGCCATTACGTATTGTTGAAAAACCGCGTACACTACACATTGCCGGTCGAGCGGGCGCATTACGAGATTCCAGGGGATGATTGAAACATGCCAGCGAACACAGCCCCCGAGCGTCCGGTAATCGCTGTAGGCGAGACTCGCAACGTGGCGGTGTCGTTTGTCGATGTGCTCGATGACGGCGAACTGCTGACGGGTACGCCGACGGTTGTTGAAGTGACAACGAATGACTTGACGCTGACCAACAAGACGGTGAATATGGCAGCGATAACGATTAACGGGCAGAATGTGGCAATCGGTAAGGCGGTCCAGTTCAAGGTGTCCGGGCAATTGGTCGCCAACTCGCCATACACGATCAAGATCACAGTAAACACGAGTGCCGCGCAAACATTGGTCAAGTACGTTGTGTTGTCTGTAGCGGAATCCTGATGCCAAACCGTCCTAAGCGAATCTGTCCGCAATGCCAAAGCCTTTACGAGCAGGAGTGCCAGTGCGGGTACGGCAAGCATGGCTGGGAGGCGGATGCACAGCGAGGGACGAGACAGGAGCGTGGATATGATGCTGCATGGCAACGATTAAGGGCGTACAAGCTAGCGAACAATCCACTCTGTGAGGAGTGCGAGGCAGATGGCAAGACGCGGCCTGCAAGAGAGGTACACCATATACGGCCGTTTCATGGCCTATCTGATACGCTCAGGCTAGACTACGCAAACCTGCAATCGTTGTGCAGCGAGTGCCATAGACGGAAGGCGAAGGGCAGAAGGTGAAGCGTGGTTATACCCATTACTACGGTAGCGCCGACCCGGGTAGGGGGGTGTACATATTTGTGGGGGGTGCCGGGGAAC
>Ga0209018_1001426_pt1 | contig 19248 bp, 14 predicted proteins | sample YNPBryBLVA2012_FD_185814 | JGI IMG/M metagenome (GOLD analysis project Ga0209018, IMG submission 185814) | Anoxygenic and chlorotrophic microbial mat microbial communities from Yellowstone National Park, USA - YNP Bryant BLVA 2012 (SPAdes)... ...
CGGACGCCGGCGGGCAGCGGCTGCAACTGCTGACGAGCCTGAACCATGAAATCCGCACGCCTCTGAGCGGGGTCCTGGGCGCCATCGACCTTCTGCTGGAGACGCCCCTGACCGATGAGCAGCGCGAGTACGCGATGATGGCGCGGGAATCGGCCAACGGGCTGCTGGACCTGCTCAACGACACGCTGGAATACACGACCTTGGCCAACGGACTGGCGCGGCTCGACGAGGCGCAGTTCGACCTGCGGGACACGTTGCAGGCGGTGATGGCGGAGTTCATGGTGGAGGCGGAGTCCAGGCGCCTGGAACTGCAATGGATCCTGGATCCGATTCTGCCAAGGATTGTCGAGGCGGACGCGCGGCGGCTGACGCAGGTCGTGCGGCTAATGCTGCGCTACGCCATGCGAACAGTTTCCGGGGGCGGAGTGTCGGTGGGCACGCGTCTGGATTCCGGTGGCGGGCCGGACGAGGTGGGCCTGGCGCTGACGCTACAGTGCCGGAACGGGCTTACCGTGGACGCAGTGCGGAACCTGCTGGAGGAGTTTGAGGCGAGCCAGCAGGCTGCCATCGGGCATTTCCACGGGGTGGCGCTGGATCTTGCGCTGGCGCGGCGGGTGGCGGAACTGATGCGGGGTAGTCTGGAGATCGAGGAGGCGCAGGGGGGAGTGCGGCTGACGGCCCGGATTCCTGCCGGGCTTCCCGGACGGGCGGCGCAATCGCCCGAGTCGGCGGCCGCGGGCGACGGCGAGGAGGCGCTGCTGGTGGTGGAGGACAATCCGGTGAGCCAGCGAGTGCTGCGGGCGGTGCTGGCGAAGGGAGAATACCGCGTGGATTGCTGCAGCGACGGCGCCTCCGCGCTGGCGGCCGCCGGGCGGCGCAAGTACCGTCTGGTACTGATGGACCTCTTCATGCCGGGCATGGACGGGCTGGAAACCTACGAGAGGATGCGCCGGCTGCCGGGATACGAATCGACGCCCGTGCTGGCGCTGACCGCGGAAATGTCGCCAGAACTGCGCCTGAAGTGCCGCGAGCGGGGCATGGCGGCATTTCTGACCAAGCCCGTACACGCCCACGATCTGCTGGAGACGGTGCGGCGGTGCCTGGAGGCAAGCTAGAAGGTGTGCCGGACGGGCCAACGCAATCAGGGCAAGGCGCCGCCGTCTTCATCGAGACCGGGTGGAAACCGGAGAACCGAATGCGGAACTCGATAAGATGGCCGTATGCGCTTCTCTCTCGGGCTGGATGATTTCGGGCGGCTGGAGTGCCGGATCGGCGACGATCAGGAGGAGCATGCCCTCTGGGCGGCCGAGCCGGAGGCGGCGCTGGAGACCCTCTCCGCAGCGCTGGACGACCTGGAAATCTCCGGCGCGGGCGAGTGCGTGTGGCTGCTGAGCGGGGGCGAATACCGATGGGTCTTCCGCCGCGAGAGCGGGCGCGTCCGGCTTGCGGTGATGTTCCTGCACAGCGTGGCGGTAGGCTACCAGCACGTCTACTGGGGCGAGCATCCGCTTGAGGAGACGCTCGAGCAATTCCGCGGCGGGATCCGCCGTTTCCTCGAAAAGCGCGCGTAGGCCCGGCGGCGCAGGGAAGCAGCCGGGATGGGGCTGCGGGGAGTGGCCGGGGGCGCGCGGGCCTTCCGCGGGGCGCGGAAAGCCCCTGCGGTAGAATGAAGTGAAAGCCCCGCATCCATGATCGACACTCTTCTGGCGAAGATTTTCGGCACCAAGCACGAGCGCGAAGTGAAAAAGCTCCGCCCCGTGGTGGAAGCCATCAACAGCCGGGAGCCCTCTCTCCAGAAGCTGAGCGACGCCGAACTGGCGGCGAAGACCTCCGAATTCAAACAGCGGCTGGCAAACGGCGAACCGCTGGACGACCTGCTGGCCGACGCCTTCGCGGTGGTGCGGGAGGCGTCGCGGCGGGTGCTGAACATGCGCCATTTCGACGTGCAGCTGATCGGCGGCATCGTTCTGCACCAGGGCAAAATCGCCGAAATGAAGACGGGCGAGGGCAAGACGCTGGTGGCGACGCTGCCGGTCTACCTGAACGCGCTCACCGGCGACGGCGTGCACGTGGTGACGGTGAACGACTACCTCGCCCGGCGCGACTCGGAATGGATGGGGCGCATCTACCGCTTCCTCGGCATGAGCGTCGGGCTGATCGTGCACGGGCTGGACGACGAGGAGCGGCGGGCGGCCTACCACTGCGACATCACCTACGGCACCAACAACGAGTACGGCTTCGACTACCTGCGCGACAACATGAAATTCCGGCTGGAGGACTGCGTCCAGCGGGAGCACAATTACGCCATCGTCGACGAGGTGGACTCGATCCTGATCGACGAGGCGCGCACGCCGCTGATTATCAGCGGGCCGTCGGAGGAGTCCACCGACAAGTACTACCGCGTAAACTCCATCATCCCCCGGCTGGTGCGGGGCGAGGTGATCGAAGGGCGCGAGCCGGGCCAGAAGTACACGACCGGCGACTTCACCGTGGACGAGCGCAACCGCACCGTGGCGCTGACCGAGGAGGGCGTGGCGAAGGTGGAGCGCCTGCTTGGCGTTCCCAACCTCTACGATCCCGAGTACATCGAGCTGAACCACCACGTCCAGCAGGCGCTGCGGGCGCATGTGCTCTACCAGCGCGACCGCGACTATATCGTGAAGGACGGCGAGGTGATCATCGTCGACGAGTTCACGGGGCGCCTGATGCCAGGCAGGCGGTGGTCGGACGGGCTGCACCAGGCGATCGAGGCGAAAGAGGGCGTCAAGATCGAGCGCGAGAACCAGACTCTGGCCACGGTCACCTTCCAGAACTACTTCCGGCTGTACAAGAAGCTGGCCGGCATGACGGGCACGGCGGACACCGAGGCGGCGGAGTTCAACAAGATCTACAACCTCGACGTTGTCGTAATCCCGACCAACAAGCCGATGATCCGGCGGGACCTGAACGACATCGTCTACCGGACGGAAGTGGAGAAGTGGCGCAACGCCGCCAAAGACATCGCCGAGCGGCACAAGACGGGCCAGCCGGTTCTGGTGGGCACAATTTCCGTCGAAAAAAGTGAAAAATTAAGCGGAATTCTGAAGAAAATGGGCGTCCGGCACGAGGTGCTGAACGCCAAGAACCACGAGCGCGAGGCCTATATCGTGGCGCAGGCGGGCCGCCTGGGCGCGGTCACCGTGTCCACCAACATGGCCGGCCGCGGCACCGACATCCTGCTGGGCGGCAACCCGGAGTTTCTGGCGCAGGAGGAGGCGCTGAAGGCAAGGGCGGCGGAGACGATACCGGCCGAGCTTTCCAGCACCATAGCCGACACCCACTATTACTATTTCATCCGCGGCGAGCTGCATTACCGGGTCCGCATCGAGGACTGGAAAGACCTCTACGCCCGCTTCAAGGCACAGTGCGACGCCGAGCACGAGAAAGTGGTGGGCGCCGGAGGCCTCTGCATCATCGGCACCGAGCGGCACGAGTCCCGGCGGATTGACAACCAGCTGCGAGGACGCGCCGGGCGCCAGGGCGACCCCGGAGAATCGCGCTTCTACCTTTCGCTCCAGGACGACCTGCTGCGGATCTTCGGCGGCGACCGCATCCAGAACCTGATGCTGCGGCTCGGCATGGAAGAGGACGTGCCCATCGAGAGCCGGCTCATCACCAAGCGCATCGAGGCGGCGCAGAAGGCCGTCGAGGCGCAGAACTTCTCCATCCGCAAGCACGTCAAGGAATACGACGATGTGATGGACAAGCAGCGCAAGGCCGTCTACGGCCTGCGCCGCCAGCTGCTGGAAGGCCGCGACATGAAGGAGCGGCTCTTCGAGATCGTCGACGGCATCCTGGCGTCTATCATCGACCTGCGCTGCCCCGAGGGAGTGGATCCCTACAAGTGGGACCTGGCGGGACTCCAGACCGACATCAACTCGCAGTTCGGCGTCAAGATCCTCCCCGAAGAGGTGCAGACACTGTCGCGCCTCGAGATGGAAGAGTACATCCTCGAGCGGCTGCGCAAGCGCTACGACGAGAAGGAAGCCCTCGTCGGGCCGGAGGTGATGCGCGAGACCGAGCGCATGGTCTGGCTGAGCGTCATCGACCAGCAGTGGAAGGACCACCTGCTGTCGATGGACCACCTGAAAGAGGGCATCGGCATGCGGGCCTACGGGCAGAAGGACCCGCTGATCGAGTACAAGAAGGAAGGCTTCCGGCTGTTCCAGGAGATGATGGACCGCATCGAGGACGAGACGGTGAGGTTCCTGTTCTTCCTGCAACCGGCATACGCGAGGACGCCGGCCGATTTTGGCGAGGAAAGCCCGTCCTGGGGCCCTGAGTCGGCCCGGGAAGGCGGCGACGGCAGGGACGGGCACAGTCCAGACCGAAAGGCCGCGCAGTCGTCCTTTGTCGACCTGACTCGCAACCTCCAGCGAAAGAAAGAGCGCGAGATGGAGATGCTCCAGTTCGCCGGCGGCGAGGCTTCCAGCGCGCCCAAGTCGCAAGTGATCAAGGGCGCCAAGGTGGGGCGCAACGATCCCTGCCCCTGCGGCAGCGGCAAAAAGTACAAGAAATGCTGCGGCGCCTGATCCCTCTGGCAGCGGCCGCAGCCCTGGCGCAGGCCGGCATCTGGCCCGAGACGTGGCATGGCTCCCGGCGCGTGAAATCCGCCGCGGCGCCGGTCACCGACCCGGCCTTGTGGGCCGAGTATGGCGGCGAGGAAGCTGAACGGGCGCTGTATGACGGGCCGGTAGGGCGGTTTGCCGCCACTGCCTGGCGGCTCCGGGATGCCACCGGCGCGCTGGCCTGGTATCAGGCCAACCGTCCGGACAAGTGCACGCCGGTGCGCGGCTCGCTCACCAGTTGCGTCACTCCCGGCGGTCTGATGCTCGCCAGGCTCAACTACGTGTTCCTGTTCGAAGGCTGGCGTCCGCTGCCGAAAGAACTGGAGGAGCTCTTCGCAAAGGCGCCGGCGATGCGCTCCGGCGGCGGGCTGCCCCACTTGCCGGGCTACCTGCCAGAGAAAGGGCTGGTCCGCAACAGCGAGCGCTACCTGCTGGGTGTGCATTCGCTGGCGAAGTTCCTGCCGTGGGTTCCGGCGGCGGTTGCGGGATTCGAAGATGGCGCGGAGGCGCAGGCGGGAAAGCTGGACTTCGGCTCCACAGTGGCCGACTATGCAATCTTCTACTACCACACCCCGCAGCTGGCCAGAATCAAGGAGCGGGAGTTCCGCCGCCAGCCCGGCTGGCTGGTCAAGCGTTCCTACGTGCTGCTGGCCGTCCTGCCGCCGGGCGTCCCGGAGGCGCAGGCCAAGGCTTTGCTGGACGCGCTGGAGTGGAAGGCGGAGGTGATCCGCAACGAGGCCACCGCGCCGCCCCCCATGCCGGACGTGTTCGGCTTGCTGATCGGAATCTTCAAGCTGACCGGCGTGCTGCTCCTGATCTGTATCGGCGGGGGCAGTGTGTTTGCGTTTTTCGCCGCCTTGGCGCGAAGGCGGCGGATCCGGCTCTACGGCAACGACGACCCGTACACGGTGATCCGGCTGGATTGAGGCGTCGCAGGTGGCAGATTCCACGAACCCACAAGTCCTATAGGGATTGGACAGTTCGAATGGTATTGCGAATAGAAGGCGAAAAGAACAGTGCTTCCTTCGCAATAGGCCCTACCGGGGCGCATAAGCCTACCGATTTCTCTCAGTTAGAGCGGAAACCGCGCCATCCGGGGCGGGCGCGGCGGTTGTGAATAGAATCTGGAAACGCAATTGTCAAGTCCTACAAGTATATTATTGTTCAATACGATACAGGCAATTGCAGGGTGCGGGCATTTTTCCTTGACAAGCCCTTTTCGAGCGTCTACTCTCAAATCACATACAGGTTTTTCGGTCGCGAGGCCGTCGAATCTGTTTCTCCCATTGAACATCAGAAACGGGCCCGTCCCTTCGGACGGGCCCTTTGCATGTTAGCCTTGTATCTTCAGGAGAATCCCCCCACCGATGGCTGAAAAGCTGCTGCAAGTGATCCCGCTGGGCGGGCTGGGCGAGTTCGGCATGAACTGTCTGGCGCTGCGCTACGGCGACGACATCGTCGTCATCGACGCGGGCATGATGTTCCCCGATGCCGAGCTGCTGGGAGTCGACATCGTCACCCCGGACTTCACCTACCTCGAACAGCACCGCGAGATGGTGCGCGGGCTCCTTCTGACACACGGGCACGAGGACCATATCGGCGCGGTGCCGTTCCTGTTGTCCGAGATCAACGTGCCGGTGTACGGCACCGAGTTCACCCTCGCGCTGGTGGAGCGCCGCCTGGAGGAGCACGAGATGGCGGACCAGGCGCGGCTGAACCGGGTCAAGCCTGGGGAACGGGTAACCCTGGGACCGTTCGAGGTCGAATTCATTCACGTCACGCATTCCATCGTCCAGTCCCTGGCGCTGGCGATTCGCACCCCGCTGGGTGTGGTGATCCACACGGGGGATTTCAAGATCGACCCCACGCCCACCGACAACGAGCTGTTCGACCTGCACACGCTGGCCGAATACGGCAAGCGCGGCGTGCTGTTGTTGCTGTCGGATTCGACCAACGTGGACCGCCCCGGCTACACGCCGTCGGAGCGCGCAGTGCTGCCGCGGTTCGAGGAGATCTTCAACCGTGCGCAGAGGCGCGTGGTGGTGGCCTGCTTCGCCAGTTCGGTCCACCGCATCCAGCAGATCCTCGACATCGCGCAGCAGAGCGGGCGCAAGGTGGCCTTCATCGGGCGCAGCATGCTCTCCTACACGGAGATCGCGCACAGCCTGGGGCTCCTGCGGATCCCCGACAACCTGCTGCTGCGGCCGCAGGACATCATGAGCGCGCCGCCGCACCGCGTGGTTGCCGTCGTCAGCGGCACGCAAGGCGAACCGATGTCGGCGATGAGCCGCGTGGCGGTGGACAATCACAAGCACCTGCGGCTCGAGCGCGGCGACATGGTCGTGCACAGCGCGCGCATCATCCCGGGCAACGAGAAAGCCATCGGCCGCATGATGAACCACGTGGCGCGGCGCGGCGCAGAGGTGGTCGCCGGCCAGATGAACCCGCCGGTGCACGTTTCCGGCCATGCCTCGCAGGAGGAGCTGAAGCTGCTGTTGAACCTGGTGCGCCCGCGCTACTTCGTTCCTCTGCACGGAGAGTACTGGCAGATGTCGAAGCACGCGGCGCTGGCGTCGCATCTGGCCGACTACGGGCTGGAGGACACCTACGTTCTGGAAACGGGCCAGACGCTGGTGATCGACGAAGACGGCGCGCGGCGGGGCGAGAGCGTCCCGGTGGGGCGCGTCTGCATCGACTCCGGCTCGATCGACGAAGTCGTGGAGGACATGGTGATCCGCGACCGCCGCCATCTGAGCGAGGACGGGTTCCTGATCCCGATCATCGCCATCGACAAGCACACCGGGCGCGTGGAAGGGTTGCCGGAGATCGTCACGCGCGGCTTCGTGTCGCCCGAGGACCGGGCCGATCTCCTGGCTGCGGCACGCGAAGCGGTGGTGCGAACCATCGAGGGCTCCACGAGCGAGGAGCGCTCCGACTGGGGCGTGATCCAGGAGAAGATCCGCGCGGACCTGAAACGGTTCCTGAACAAGCAGACGCAGCGGCGCCCGCTGGTTCTGCCGGTGATCCTGGAGGTCTGAACCGGTGGTTGGGGTCGAGGACGCCTCCGGCTACCAGGGCTGGGCGGATTGCGTCATTGCGCCTTCGGGCGTCGAAGAGCTGGCGGCGGCGCTGCGGCGCGCGGCGGAACTGGGCGTCGCGGTGACGCCTTCGGGGGCGGGGACGGGGATCACCGGGGGACGCTGTCCCGAGGGCGGTTGGCTGGTTTCGGCCGAGCGGCTGCGGCGGCTTGAGGTGGCGCGGGGACGCGCGATCGTGGGGGCGGGCGTGCTGTTGAAGGACCTGCAGGCGGAGGCGGCGCGTACCGGGCAGTTCTACGCGCCCGATCCCACCGAATGGACGGCGTCGCTTGGAGGCACCATCGCCACCAATGCCAGCGGGGCGCGCAGCTTCCGCTATGGGGCCACGCGGAGGCACCTGTTGTCGCTGACGGCGGTGTTCGTGGACGGCTCGGTACGCACGTTCCGGCGGGGGGATCCGCTGGATTTCCCGTACGAGCCGGTGAGGCAGCCGGCAACGGCCAAGAACACGGCGGGCTACTTCCTGCCGGAAGGGGCAACGTGGGTGGATCTTCTGTGTGGCAGCGAGGGCACGCTGGCGGTGGTGGCGGAGGCGGAGGTGGGGCTTCTGCCGCAGCCGGAGTCGCTGCTGGCGGGAGTCGTGTTCTTCCCGGCGGAAGAGGCGGCGCTGGAAGCGGTGGATTGCTGGCGCGGCATCGCGCAGCTGCGGATGCTGGAGTTCATGGACGCGGCGTCACTGGATGTGCTGCGCGAAGATGCGGCGGCGCCCGTTCCCGGCGGGGCGAGGGCGTGCCTGATGGTGGAGCAGCAGCTGGACGGGCTCGCGGGAGATGCCGTGGATGCATGGCTGGAGCGGATCGGCAACGCAGGCGCGATGGAGGAATCCTGGTTCGGCGAGAGCGCCGCGGACCGGGAGCGGTTCCGGCAGTTCCGCCACGCACTGCCGGAGGCGGTGAATGCGCGCGTGCGCAGCCGCGGGTTTCAGAAGATGAGTTCGGACCTCGCCGTGCCCGTGGAACACAATGCGGAGATGATGGCGTTCTACCGGCGGGAGCTGGAGCGGAACTTCGCCGGGCGCTATACGGTCTACGGGCACATCGGCGATGCGCACGTGCACGTCAACATCCTTCCCGAAAGCGGCGACGATGCCGCGCGCGGGCGCGCCTGGATGCTGGAGGCGGCGCGCGAGGCTGTGCGGCTGGGCGGCACGGTGAGCGCGGAGCACGGCCTCGGCAAGCGCAAGCGAGCCTTGCTGGAGCTGATGTACAGCCCGGCGGAGATCGCCCGCATGCGGGCCGTGAAGACGCGGCTGGATCCGCAATGGCGCCTCAGCCCCGGGACGCTATTTCCAGACCCGAATGTCACCATTTGACCGGGGCCGCATCATTTGATAGGCATGGAGTGTCGGCGTTTTCTCCCGCCACGAATTCTCTTCGGGGGTGCGAATGGCACAAGACCGTCTTTTTGTTACTGATTCCCGTACCGGACGGCAGTACGAGCTGCCCATCACGGACGGGACGGTTCACGCGACCGATCTGCGGCAGATCAAGGCTTCCGACGACGATTTCGGACTGATGAGCTATGATCCCGCCTATCTGAATACAGCGTCCTGCCGCAGTTCGATCACCTTCATCGATGGCGACAAAGGCATCCTGCGCTACCGGGGCTACCCGATCGAGGTGCTGGCCGAGAACTGCTCGTTCCTCGAGGTCGCCTGGCTGCTGTTGAATGGCGAGCTGCCCGCCGCGCAGGAGCTGGAGAACTGGGTGGCGCAGGTGCGCAAGCACATGCTCATCCACGAGACGACCAAGAAGTTTCTGGAGGGCTTCCGCTACGACGCGCACCCCATGGGAATGCTGATCTCGACCGTGGCGGCTCTGTCGACCGTGTATCCGGACGCGAAGAACGTGCGCGACGAAGCCACCCGCCGCAGGCACATCGTCCGGCTGATCGCCAAGATGCCGACCATCACGGCCTACTGCTACCGGCACAGCTTCGGGCTGCCCTACGTGTACCCGGACCCGGAACTCGGCTACACCGAGAACTTCATGAACATGTTGTGGCGGCTGATGGAGCCGAAGTACATCGCCAACCCGGTGCTGGCCCGCGCGCTGGACATCCTGTTCATCCTCCATGCCGACCACGAGCAGAACTGCTCCACCAGCACGATGCGCACGGTGGGCTCGTCGCTGGCCGATCCTTACGTTTCCGTCGCCGCCGCGGCTGCCGCGCTGAGCGGGCCTCTGCATGGCGGCGCCAACGAGGAAGTGCTGCACATGCTCGACGTGATCGGCTCGAAGGAAAATGTGCCCGCCTACATCGAGCGCGTGAAGAAGGGCGAGGTGCGGCTGATGGGCTTCGGACACCGCGTCTACAAAAATTACGACCCGCGCGCCAAGATCATCAAGCGCACCGCCGACGAGGTGTTCGCCGTCACCGGCTACAACCCGAAGATCGCGATCGCCCGCGAGCTGGAGCGCATCGCCCTCGAGGACGACTACTTCGTCAAGCGCAAGCTCTACCCAAACGTGGATTTCTACTCGGGCATCATCTACGAGGCGATGGGCTTCAAGCCGAGCCTGTTCACGGTGCTGTTCGCCATTCCGCGCGTGGTGGGCTGGCTGGCGCAGTGGGACGAGCTGATGCGCGATCCCGAGCAGAAGATCGCCCGCCCGCGGCAGATCTACACCGGGCACGGCGAGCGGCAGTTCGTGCCTATCGATCAGCGCCAGCCCCGGGCAGTCAAGGCCTGAGCCCGAATCGCACAGCGCATTCCCCAAGGGCGGCGTGCCGGCATCAGCCGGTCGCCGCCTTTCCCTTCGCAGCGGGAGACGGGGCTTCCGCCCGGGCACACTGATTCAGTACACTGAAGGTCGGATTCCAACCGGGAATCCGAGGAGGCTTGCATGTTCCGACTGGGAATCCTGGCCGCTCTGCTGTCGCTGCCGGCCTTGGCAGGCGACTGGACGGGCTATGTCAGCGAAGACAAGTGCGGCGCGAAGCATCAGTCAGGCTCCGACGCCGATGTGAATTGCGTGAGAGCTTGCATCAAGGGAGGCGCCAAGCCTGTCCTGGTGGTGGACGGGAAGGTGGTGAAGATCGCCAACCCGGAGAAAGTGCCGGCCGAGCTGTATGGACTGAAGGCGAAGGCCAGCGGCGAGCTGAAAGAGGGCTCGCTGGTGATCGCCTCCATCCGCAAGGCGGATTGACCGTAGCGCCCGGACGGGGCTGCCGCCGGCAGCCCCGCCGGAGTCGCATCACTGGCCGCTGGCTGGCCGAAGCGGCTCAGCGGCGCCGAAGTAGATCGCATTTAGCACGAGGCGGAACGTGCCGAACGTCTGCCCGCGGAATTGCGGGCGGAAGCCGAACAGCACCACTTGTCCCTCGCCAAGCGGCGCCTCGACGGCCGCCGGCTTTCCCGCCATCACGCGCTCGCCGGAGATCCATCCGCTCGCGAGAAGGTTCTTTGCCGCGTAGTGCACGAACACTCTTGGCTTTCGGTCTGCGGCGGACTGAGTGATCTCGAAATACTGCCCGCCCGTCGACGTTGCATAGTGCTCGGCAGGCATACCAAACGCGAAGCGGTGGCTCTTGTCCGCCGTCATCCGGAGGATCGAGCCGGGGCACGACCACCCGCCCGCCTCCTGCTGCGCGCCGGGGCGCAGGCCGGGGCGCAGGTCCAGCGGAAAGAGCGCCAGGGGCAGCTCTGTCGCCGAATCGAACGCGATCAGCGTGCCGCCCCTTCGGACGAACTCCTCCAGTTGCCGCGCCCCTTCCAGCCCGATGCCGCCGGTGAACTCCGGGCGCTGGCGCGCCGTTTCTCCCGCGCGAAGAGTCGTAATTTCAGGCGAGCCGTGCAGAATCGACTGCATGGACTGCTGCGCCAGCAGGATGGCGTCGAAACGCTCGCGCAAGCCGCCGGCTCGGATGTCGGCATTGCGCAGCACCTCGTAAGGAACCTGGAACTGATCCAGCAGCCACTGCGTCCAGCCGGCGTCCATGTTCGCTGTCCACGGCTGGTAGAGCCCGGTGCGCGGCGCCTTGAGACGCCAACCGGAGGCGGGCCGCTCCGCCGTCAGCGCCCCGTCCCCGGTGACGAACACGCTGCGCCCTTCGCGCAACGCCGCGGCGATGGCCAGGAACGCGGAGTTTTGGCGCAAATCCAGGGCAGGGGAGGGAATCTCGATCCTGCTGGCTGGCTCGGCTTGCGCCTGGAAGGGTGTGTCGACGCGGATGGTTTCGACTCCCATCTGGAAAGGCAGCGTCCAGCCGGCGAGATCGTAGGGACGGCGCACCGGTCCGCCCGGTGACGTGCGCATTTCGGGGAATTTCTGCGGCTCCATCAGGTCCGCCAGATAGCCGCGGAAAGGCTGTCCTGCGTAAAGGATCCATGTTCCCGCGGGGTAGGTCTTGCCGCCGGCTTCGAAGCCCGCCGTCGCGCGATGGATCTGCACTCCCGCCAATTGCAGGCGCTCCAGCATCAGCGCGGCGCTCCAGGGATCCCGTTGGGACGCAGGGACGATCCAGGAGAACGGGCTGCCCTTGCGGCCAAGCTCGATGTTGGCCCGCGCCATCTCCCACGCTTTCAGCAGGTAGTGCGAGCTGTTCGCCGCCGCTTCCGACAGGATGGCGAAATCTGCCGTGAGCATGTAATCCACCGCGTCCCGCAGCGCCCACCGCCCGCCCATCCAGGGCTTCGGATAAAAGACCGTCGGCTCGCGAGCCGGGATGCCGCTCTGGAAGCGCTCCGGCAGTTCGGACGGCTTGTATTCTTTTGGTGTTGCGTAATAAAACAGGGCTGTTTCCGTCAAAATGCCATGCATATTATGGAACGCCGGGGCCGAGCGCAGGCCGCCGTTCCACCAGGCGTCGAAGCTCAGATAGGAAACCACGCCCGGCTTGTCCTCGCGGAGAAATCGCTCCTTCATGACGCTGCCGATGCGGTTTATACCCTCCATGACGGCCGCGGGGATGTTGGGATTCAGGGGTTCCGCATAGGGCGGGATGAAAATGCGGGCCGGAAAGGGCGCCACCTGGTGCTGGTTATAGACAATATGCGGAAACCATTCCTGGAAAAGCATCCTCCCGACGTGGCGCGTTTCGGCCAGATTGTACATGAAATAATCGCGATTATTATCGTGGCCGGCGTATTTCTGGTACAGTCCGGGCAGCGGCGCAATCTCGTACGGGGTTCCGACGTTTTTCGCATACCAGGAGGCTGTCATTTCCAGCCCGTCAGGATTGATGACGGGAACCTGGATCAGGATGACGTTGGCGCGAATGCGGCGCACCTCGTCGGACTCGTCGGTGATCATGCGCCAGGCCAGGTGCGGGGCGTGCTGCACCGGCGCGACCTCGGTGGCGTGCAGGCCGGAGTCGATCCAGACGATGGCCTTGCCTTCGGCGGCGAGGCGGCGGGCCTTGTCCGGCGCCGCCAGCCCCAGCGCGAGCCGGCGGTTGATGTCGCGCCAGCGGTCCAGCTGCCGCAGGTTGGCGGCGTCGCTGAGGAATGCGGCGTACATCGGCCGGCCTTCGCTGCTCGCGCCGAACTGAACCACGCGGATGCGGTCGCTCGAGGCGGCGAGCTTGCGGAAGTAGGAGACCACCTGCTCATAGCCGGCCAGCTTGTGGTCATCGCCAGGGTCGAAGCCGAAGTGCTCCTTCGGCGAGGGCGGCGCAGCCAGCAGCGGCAGGGTGAGGAAGGCAACCAGCGAGCGGCGGGAGAGGGCGAATCCAGACACCATATGGAACAATCGTAGTATGGCTGCGACGCAGGGATCCTCGACCTTCCGCGTGGGACTGGTGCAGATGCGCGCTTCGGCCGATCCGGAAGAGAATATGCAGCGCGCCGAACAGCGCATCGCCGAGGCGGCCCTGGGCGGAGCGCAGATCGTCTGCCTCCAGGAGCTGTTCCGCAGCGAGTACTTCTGCCGCGAGGAGCGCGCGGATCTGTTCGATCTGGCCGAACCGGTGCCGGGGCCGTCAACGGACCGGCTGGGCCGGCTGGCGCGCGAGCTGAAGGTGTCGATTGTGGCCAGCCTGTTCGAACGCCGCGCCGCCGGGCTTTACCACAACACTGCGGCGGTGCTGAACCCGGACGGCGCCGTGGCGGGAACCTACCGCAAGATGCACATCCCCGAAGATCCGCTCTACTTCGAGAAGTTCTACTTCACGCCGGGCGACCTCGGCTACCGCGCCTTCGACACGCCGTTCGCGCGCATCGGCGTGCTGGTGTGCTGGGACCAGTGGTATCCGGAGGCGGCCCGCCTGACGGCGATGCAGGGGGCCGAGATTCTCTTCTACCCGACCGCCATCGGATGGCATCCGCGCGAGAAGGAGCAGCACGGCGCTGCGCAGGCGAACGCCTGGCGCACCATTCAGCGCGGCCACGCCATCGCCAACGGTGTCTATGTGGCGGCGGTGAACCGTACCGGCTACGAAGGCACTCCCAAGAGCGGACTCGAGTTTTGGGGCGGGAGTTTTGTCGCCGATCCGTTCGGCGTCGTGGTGGCCGAGGCGTCGCGCGGCGAAGAAGAGGTGCTCGTGGTGGAGTGCGACCGCCGGCGGATCGAGGACGTCCGCCGCAACTGGCCGTTCTTCCGCGACCGCCGCATCGACTCTTATGCGGGACTCACCCGGCGCTGGCTGGCGCAGGACTGACCCGGCAGCGGCGGATGCTCAGCCGGCGGGCGGGCGACTTCCGGCGGGGCGGGGAAGTGGAGCCGCCGGGCGACCCAGCGACCGCTGCAACCGTTCCGTGATTCTGGTGTGGCAGTCATCCCGGGCCGATGAAGCCAAACTCCGGCATCTGTAACGGCCGCAGGCGCGGCATCCCGGCGGTTCCGGAGCTCGACGCACGAGTCGAGTCATTTTGCCAGTCTCACGAATCTTCCGGTCCCGGCTCGGGTGTTCGCTGCATGCGGGCAAAAGCAAAGTGGCGGCCGTGGCCGCAGGCGTAGGCCATGTGGATCCACATCATGGCGAAGGGTTCTGTGTAGCGGGCGGCGCGCAGCGGCCCCAAGTCCACGGCGTCAAACCCCATCCGCAGCGCCAGATCCACGATGGCCGCCCGCGCATCGGCGTCATCGCCGCATACCGGCAGGAAAGCCGCGGCGAGCGGGTACCGGGGGTTGGCCAGGTTTTCCGCGCCCGTGGTGTTGAACGCTTTCACCACGCGGGCGCCGTTCGCCGCAGCGGCAAGCTGCTCCGCGGCGGACGAGGTGGTGCCCACGGTCAACCCATCCAGTTTCGGCGCGAGCGGATTGGTCACGTCCACGAGAATCCGGCCCTCCCAATCGGCAAGCAACGCGGCCACGTCCGCCGCAGCGGCGTGGGGCACGGCCAGGATGACAATGGAGGCTTGCCGGATCGCATCCTCCACGCCCAACACGGGGGCATCCAGTTCGTGACCGGGTGCTTCGTATTTCGCTGGCTCCGGCACCCCGTAGACAAGAGGTTCCGCTATGGCGCGGCAGCGCTGCCCCAAAGCCTTTCCCACATTTCCTGCGCCGATGATGGCGATCATAGCCGGCCTCCTTTCGATGGTTGTCCGCTTTCCCGCGGCTACGCGCCCAGCGCCTCGATCAAGGCTTCCGCGGTCTCCCTGCCTGAAAAGTTCTGCTGCCCAGTGATGAGATTCCCGTCTCGCACCGCGAAGCCGCGCCACATTCCGGCATGGATATAGTGGGCCCCCAGGGCGCGCATCTCATCCTCGATCCGCCACGGCATGATGCGGGTTCCTCTCGGGAGGAGACCCATGCCCCATACGGCTTCATCGGCAAAATCCTCTTCCACATTGGCGAAGCCGGTGACCGTCTTTCCCTTGGCCAGCAGCTCCCCGTTTGACAGACGGGCGTAACGAAGCACTGCAACGCCGTGGCACAAGGCGCACACCACTTTGCCAGCTTCGTAAAAGGCCGCGAACTTCTGATGCAACACCGTCGCGGCGGCAAAATTGAACATCGGCGCCTGCCCTCCGGCCACCAGAAGCGCATCGAAATCTGCCAACTGAATCTCGTCCACGGGACGTGTATTCTCCACAAGAGCTGCCAGGCGGTCCGTGTGAAGGAAACCCATCGTGATCAGGTCCGATGCGGAGTAGCCGCCGGGATCTCGCGGATCGCTCATTGCATCGGGCTGACAGGCTCCACCTTGAGGGCTGAACAATTCCACCTGGTACCCGCGCTCCGTCAGTTCGAAATAAGGATGGGTGAGTTCACTCCACCAAAACCCCACAGGCCAGCCGGTGGTCGTCGAAACCGCCGGGTTTGCAATCACAATGGCCACCCGCTTCGGGCGGGATGGGTTCACCGCGTTCACATTCTTCAGACTCATGAAAACTCCCTTGCCGCCCCTCCTGGAGCCTCGGCTTTCCGACCTCCCGAATGAGGATGCTTCGGGTTGCCGTATCTGCTATTCTGACGGGATCTGGACGGACGGTCTATGCTCAATAGTCCGCGTTTTTTGTCCGGAACGCCTTACTCTCAGGAAAATGGATCCCATGGGAACAGTGGCTGAACTTCCCGCCTTCGACGTGCTCAGCGATGCCCTGCAAGGCCTTGGCCTGCAGACGAGGCTGTTCTGTCACTCCGAGCTGGCCTCGCCGTGGTGCCTGGCGTTTCCGGCCAGCGAGCTGGCTCACTTCCATTACATTGAGCGCGGCGGGGCCTGGGTGCGCCTTTATGACTCCAACCACGCCGTAGCGCTCTCTGCGGGCGACCTCGTGGTCCTGCCCCATGGGAAGCGGTACCAGATTGCCGACACCCCGAAGCGGGCGCCCATTCCGTTCTCCAAGGTGATTCCTGCGTCATCGCGCGGTTGCAGCGTGGTGCGCTCGGGCAAGGGCGCGCCGGCGACATCCATGCTTTGCGGGGCCTTCTCGATGCAGCACGCCTCGGGGCATCCGCTGCTCAGCCTGCTTCCGGAGACCTTGCTGCTTCGGCCACCGGATTCCAATGAAGCCGCCTGGGTGGAGGCTACACTGCGCCAACTGGCAGCGGAGGTGCGCCGGCAACAGGCAGGGCACGAGCTGGTGGTCAGCCGCCTCACGGACATTCTGTTCGTGCAGGTGTTGCGCGCCTGGCTCAGCCAGTCTCCGCCTGCCGGAGGCAACTGGTTGGGCGCGCTGCGCGACCCGCACATCGGCAAGGCGCTCGCGCTGATGCACGCGGACGCCGCCAGGGACTGGACCATTCAGGAATTGGCGCAACGGGTCGGGCTTTCGCGCAGCCCCTTCGCCGCGCGTTTTGTGCGGCTGGTGGGCGAGAGCCCGATGGCGTACCTGACCAAATTGCGGATGAGCAAGGCGGCGAGCATGCTGCGTTCGCAGAAGGTCTCGATGATGGATGCGGCGCTGGCCACCGGATATCATTCCGAAGCAGCCTTCAGCAAGGCGTTCCGGCGGCAGTTCGGCGTGGCGCCGGGAAAGTACCGGAAGGCGGTATAGCGCAGCAGGCGCCTCCGGGGCGATTCGCGCCGCCGGTCCTCGCGGCCCTCCCTGGCTGGCCCGGCCCGTGTGCACGCAGGGCTATGGTTCTTGCCGCCGCACGGGGCGGAATCGTGAGCTCCTGAATGACAGCGGCTCCTGTTGCCCGGAGTTGCGCCTCCATAAGCGGCTCCCTCGCAGGCATTTTCATTTCCGTCGAAAAGCCCCAAATACGCAGATTGTCACAGGGACTTTCACGCTCAATCGTTCGAATATTCCTGGAGAAAAAAATGCGGCGGGCCGGATGCTCCGGCCCGCCAGCGCCCGGCGCTCATCGCCGGCAGAGGGAAGAAGAAACGGAGAGAGAAGATGCTTGCCGGCGGTGAAGCCGCGCGCGCCACGAATGCCGGTGGAGGGTATAGCCTCCGCGCACGGCGCCTCCCCGCCCGCTGCGCGCCCCGGAAATGCGGAGGTCGGTCAGCTCTCCGCGAACCGGGACACGGTGAAGCGCGGACGGGGAGGGCTCCGTAGCGGGAAGAAACCGGGAGGAGGAGGTTCCCGGTGCTCCACACCCGGCGCGGCCTCGGATTCGCACCGGATGAAACTGAAATCTTGCGCTTCTGTCCGCCCCCTCCAGCCAGAGCGGATCGAGCCGGCCCGCAGCGCCGCTTACCGGCGGCGCCTGCGGCAACCGGTGGCCGCGAGCCGGCGACGACTCCGCCAGGCCCGCGGCTGCCCACGCCAGACAGAGTGACATTGCCTGGCAAACCCTGCGCGCGCTCACCGGCGATCCTCTCCCAGGGGGTCGGGCGGCGGGCCCGGCCGGCGCGCGATTTCATGATTCATGGCGGCGGCAACAGCGGAGCTCGCGCTCCTGCCGGCCCCCAGAGGGTCCGGCGGAGGCCCGGGCCGCCGCCCGGCAGGAGAGGCGGCCACAACTGGCAACACGGTCCACGCTGCAACAACAATCGTGAATTGCAACCGCTTTTTCATGGGCTCGCCTCCTTTCCTCCGGAATTCCTGCCGCCGCACCCGTGTCAGAGCCGTTGGGCCGACGTCTTCACCTTCGGCGCGGCCAGATAGCCGACCACGACGTCCTTCTTCACTTCGTTGACCACCAGCTCGTACGGGATGCGGGCCTTGCTGGGAACATAGAACTGCACCGGCTCGTTCACCGTGCGGTCTTTCTTCTCGACTTTCTTGTCGTCGGCCACGATCTCCACCGTGAAGCGGTTCCGTTTCATGTCAGCCTTTTTCAGCTGCACGACGACATCGCCGATCCGCTGCGGCCCCGACCTCTTGGCCAGATTGAACTCGTAGTAGTCGCGATCGCCCAGCTGCTTCAACGCCGCCAGTTCTTTGCTGTTGGTGGCGATCAGCCCGCTCAACACGCCGAGGTCTCCGGTCACGCGCCGCAGCTCGGCGATCGTCTTGTCGATTTCGCTGCGGCTGGCGGCGACCTCGTTCTTCACGCTGCCCACTTCGCTGGTAATGTCGGTCAGCCTGGCAGTGGCCTGCTCGGCCCGCGACTTGATCTCGTCGATCTGCTGGACGATCTGCTGCTTCTCGGCAGCCTGTTGTTCGGCCAGCGTCTTCTGGACGCGCGCGGCCGCGGCTTCAGCCTGCCGGCGCGCTACGCGCCGCGCCTCCTCGCCGGTGGTGGCGGTTTCCTTGCGCACGTTCTCGAGCTCCGAACGCAGGGCGGAAATCGTCTGTGCGGCGTTGACGTCAGAAGTGCTCATCGACTGGCGCAAGCCGGCGAGCTCCTGCTTCAGAGCCGCCGTCTCCATGCGCAGATTGACATGGAGGTTGTGGAGATAGAGAAGCCCGCCGAGAGCGGCCACGAGGCCGGCGGCGAGAACGATGCCGAGCCAGGGCGTCTTGGAAGGCGCGGGCTCGGTCAAGGGAGTGAGGTTGCTGTTTTCCTGTGTCATGGGGTTCCTGACCTTCTCCAAGCAAGCCTTGTGCCAATCGATGATGCCTCGAAAAAACAGAGACTTGCCGGCGCGGGCCCGGGATCAAACGGTAAGAATTACCGGGCCGGGAGGCGCGCCGCTTTTCCGGGCGGAAACATTTACTCCCCCCCGTGTCAAGTCATTTCAACCGGTAACCGAACGGCGCCCCGTTGAGTCACGAAGGAGGTAACTGAACGGGGGCTGAGTTTCCGTCCGGCAACCGG
>Ga0209018_1001428_pt1 | contig 19228 bp, 17 predicted proteins | sample YNPBryBLVA2012_FD_185814 | JGI IMG/M metagenome (GOLD analysis project Ga0209018, IMG submission 185814) | Anoxygenic and chlorotrophic microbial mat microbial communities from Yellowstone National Park, USA - YNP Bryant BLVA 2012 (SPAdes)... ...
GGGGAGAAAGCCGCCATATTTGGTACTTTGACGCTTTGCCTGCTACCATATATGGCGGTTAAACAAAATTGGCGAAAGTGCAGTTTTCATAAGTGTTCTCCTCTCTTGGCAATTTGGTAAAGCGGGTATGTTTACCAGAAAGTGCACTTTTGATCACTTAGTTTACCATAAAAACGCTTACTGAACACCTAAAATGCGGCGGGTTGTCGAGAAGGCTAGGGGCGGCAAATTCTGCCGGCTGAAGAATCCTACTCGGTCAGCGTCATCTCCGGCCTTCAGGTCGCCTGCCACAATCTCGCCGCCATAGACGATTAAGATATGCGCTCCGCGCGGATGTTCTTGCCCGGCGATCACATCCAACAGCCTTGTCACGCGAACCTGCAAGCCTGTCTCTTCCAAACATTCCCGCTCTGCGGCCACATCCGGCGCTTCGCCGGCGTCCACAAAGCCAGCCGGTAACGTCCATAAGCCGCGCTGAGGCTCGTTGACGCGCCGCGTTAGCAAAACGCCGGCTTCAGTTTCGATCAGCACGGCCACAGCGACCTTGGGGTCGGCGAAGTAAACCCATCCACACGCCGGGCAGGCAGGCCGCCAGCGGCCAAAATGCTGCCCGCGGGTCAGACGGCTTCCACACTGAGGGCAAAATCGGACTTCTTCAGCGATCATCGTCTGGGGCGAAGATGCAATACCAGCGCTGCTGCGCCGGTCAGCAGGGCGATCACCAATAACACCGCTTCACCAAGCCGCCACATCAGCCTGAATTGCCGCGCCGCGGGCGGAACACTCTTGGGCGGGGCGGGTACGCCTTGGGGTTGGCTTGCAGAGGTGGCTGAGGGGGCCAATGCAGCCGCCTGCGGCGTCTCTTGCGGCAAGATGGGCGCTTCGACGGGCAGCGCAGTGGCCGTTTCCGTCGGTTCGACAGTTTGAGTCGTGGTCTGGGTGACGGTCATGATGACCAGCCAGGCAGCCGTAGGGGTGGCAGCCTGAAGCGGGACAAACCCCGGCACGGTCGTTGCGTCTACCGCGCCGTAACGTTCGGTTGGGGCGACTTCGCCGCCAGCGGCAGGGGGCGCCAACAGCGTTTGCACGGTTGTCTCTTCGGTGGGAGTCGTGACGCGAGAAGCCACGATTTCTTGCGTGGGGAGGGGCGGCGATTCGACGAGCGCGGTTGCGCTGACCGGTGAGTTCGGCGTGGCTAACGCCTCCTCGACCGATTGGTCTTCAGAGCGCTTGGCAGGCGCGTCCGCCGGGGTGATTTCCGCAGGGACGCCGCTGATTGTCTCGACGAGTTGGGGCTGCTTTTGCAGGGCTACCGTCGCCGGCGATGGGCCAACCAGGCCCAACGCCTCGCCAATCAAGGCCAACACAAGCAACAGACTGGCCAGAGCCGAAGCAAATCCTAATGCCGGATAACGCCGCGCCGCTGGGCGGATAGCCGCCATTTGCGGCGTCAACGTGAAACGGCGTGGCGCGCGCAGCCGCGGGGTGTGCCGCAGAACGGCGCGGGTACGGCGTAATTCGGCCAACACGCCCAGCAGGATGGGGTCGTCCTTGAGACGGGCTTCGAGTTGCGCTTGCTGACGCGGCGACAGCTCGTGATCCAGATAAGCGGACAGTAACGTTAAATCGCGGGAAGAAATAGGGGCTTTCATGCTTCGCTCTCTATTTTGAGACGGAAAGCCGCGGGGAGTAGTTCCCAGAAACCTTGCAGGCATTCGCGCATCCGCAGGCGACCGCGCGCCAGGCGGCTTTTCACTGTGCCGATGGGTTTGCGAATGATCTGGGCAGCTTCGCTGTAGTCGAAGCCCTGAACGTCTACCAGGATGACAACCGTGCGGAATTCCAGCGACATGTTATCGAGACAATGCTGAATAGCGTAGCCCAGTTCGGCCTGTTCGAGCGAGTCTTCTGGGCCATCGGCAGGGTCGGCCAGCCAGCGCGGCGATTCGACCTCCTCGCCGTCCTCGTCGAGCGGTTCGAGCGAGACGGTGGGACGGCGCGCCCGCCGCCGAATCTCGTCATAGCAGGCATTGGTGACAATCTTGAGCAGCCAGGCGCGGAATGAGCCGCCGCGATAGGCGCGCAGATTGCGATAGGCCGAGATGAAAGCATCCTGGGTGGCGTCTGCGGCTGCATCCTCGTCACCCATCATGCGGTAAGCCTGGTTGTATACCATATCCTGGTAGAACATCACCAGGCGGTTGAAGGCCTCCAGGTCACCCGCACAGGCCGCACGTATCAGCGCAGTTTCATCCATGCGTGTTATTTTATCGCAAGATTGAGATTGCCGTCATCCCCAAAGGGGGTTACAATCGGGGCATGTCCACCGTCGTCAAACGTCTTTTGCTCTCGTGCGGCGTCATCGCCCTGGCAGCCTGCCTGTGCCTGAGCGCCGTCAACATCCTGGGAGCCGGCTGGTTGCTCTTGGCAGGCCAGGAGGAGGCTGTTTTGCCCCCCACCTCAACCGAGCCGCCTGCCCCTCCCCAGCAGCCCATCGTCACGGCTTCCCCCTCGTCCGAAGCGCCCTCCCCTGGCGAGACGCTCTCTCCCGACCTGATGAAACAGATGGACGCCATCGAACAGCAGGTCATCAGCTTGCGCGGCCTGCAACCGAACGCAGCCGTCGAGCGCGTCCTGCTCGACAGCGAACAACTGCGCCAAAACGTGATCAACGATTTTCTCCAAGACTACTCGCCCGAGAAAGCCAGCGAAGATGTGCGCGTCCTGTCTATTTTCGGCCTGATCGAACCCGGCTTCGATCTGTATCACTTCTACATTGAACTCTTCAGTGAACAGGTGGCTGGTTATTATGACGACGAGACGAAACAGATGTTCGTGGTGCAAGCTGCAGGCTTCCAAGGCCCAGAGCGCATGACTTATGCCCACGAATATGTCCATGTACTCCAAGACCAAGTTTACGACCTGGAAAATGGCTTGCAATACAGCAGCGCTGCCTGTGAAACCGACACGGAGCGCTGCGCCGCCCTCCAGGCGCTCATCGAAGGCGATGCCTCGCTGCTGGAACTGAAATGGTTTAGCAGTTATGCCACCCGCCAAGACATCAAAGAGATCATGGCCTTTTACCAAAACTTCCAAAGCCCGGTTTACGACCGTGCTCCCCAATACTTGCAACAGGATTTCTTGTTCCCTTACCAGGCCGGGCAGGCTTTCGTCCAATATCTCTACGACCGCGGCGGCTGGCCAGCCGTGGATGCCGCTTACCAGACGCCTCCGCTCTCGACAGAGCAAATCTTACACCCCGAACGGTACCCCGCTGACCAGCCATGGACGGTAACCCTGCCTGATCTGAGCCGCGTCGCAGCCGGCAACTGGCAGGAACTCGATCGAGGGGTGATGGGCGAATGGTACACTTACCTCGTCCTCGCTCATGGCAATCATGCCAAATTCCGTCTTCCCGAAGCGCAAGCGACCCAGGCCGCCGCCGGATGGGGAGGCGACGCCTATGCCGTTTACACCGAGCCTCAGAGCGGCGGGACGCTGATGGTCCTGACGACCCAATGGGAAACGCCAAACGACGCCGATGAATTCGCTCAGGCTTTCCAAACTTATGCCAATGCCCGCTGGACGGTGCGCACTCTCAACGACGCCGGCCTGCAGACATGGCAGGTGGAAGACGGCTATCATCAATTCGTCCGTCGGGGTAAACAGACATGGTGGCTCTTTGCCCCCGACCTGGCAACGATGCGGGCTGCTTGGGAGCTGTTGTTAGCGAGTGATTGAACCATGCCGCTGGATTTAGCTCGCATCCGCGCCGTGTGCTTCGACGTTGACGGCACTCTGAGCGACACCGATGACCATTTCGTGCAGAAGCTGAGCCGTGCCCTGCGCCGGGCGCGCTTCTTGTTCCCCGCGGGCGACCCTGTACCCTTTGCCCGCTGGTTGGTGATGCGCACCGAGCGACCGGGCAACCTTCTCATCGGTATCCCCGACCGGCTGGGGATTGATCACCATCTGGCAGCGATGGGCGATGCACTCTACCGCTTGGGGTTGGGACGCTCTTCAGCGCCTTTCTTGCTCATGGAAGGTGTCAGAGAATTGCTCATCCGCCTGCGAGCGCGTTACCCGCTGAGCATCGTCAGCGCCCGCGGGCAGCGTACAACCTTGCTGTTCTTGCAGCAATTCGACCTGTCTCCTTTCTTCCGTTGTGTAGCCACGGCGCAAACCTGCCGCTACACCAAACCGTATCCTCACCCTATTCTATGGGCCGCCGCCCAGATGGAGGTGCCGCCAGACGCCTGCGTGATGATTGGCGACACTCCTGTAGACATCCGCGCCGGCAAAGCGGCTGGCGCGCAAACCGTGGGCGTCTTGTGTGGCTTCGGCGAAGCTGACGAGCTGCAACAGGCTGGCGCTGACCTCATCCTCCCGCGAACCTGCGACCTGGCCGAAATCCTGCTGAAAGAGTAGGAATCGCGGGGGGTTGCCCGCCCTTTAGGGATTGTATATAATCGAATTATGCGCACCATGCGGCTAATCGTCTTGTTTTGCCTTGTTTTGGCGGCGTGTCCGCCGTTCAGCCGCGCTAACGCTCAGGAGGTGGGTCGCCGTTACTTCCCAGAGACCGGCCACTGGGTGAAAGGTGAGTTCCTGGCAGCCTATGAGCAAACGGCCGAGGCCAGTCTGCTTTACGGCAATCCCATCAGCGATGAATTTCCCACCCCAATCGCAGGCGGCAACGACACGCTCGTGGTGCAATACTTCGAGCGCGTCCGTTTCGAATTGCACCCCCAAAACCCGCCCGACTTGCGGGTGGTTCTTTCTCCCCTGGGCGAGTACCTCTACCGGCCAGACCCGAACGTCGCTGTGATGAGTGTGCCCGCTAACTATCCTGCCTGTCGCACCTTCTTGGAGACCAATCACCAGGTGTGCTATGCCTTTCTCGAATTTTTCGATGCGCACGGCGGCCTGGGCCAATTTGGTTACCCCATCTCAGAGGTTGAGATTCGCGAGGGGCGCATGGTGCAGTATTTTCAGCGCGCCCGCTTCGAATGGCATCCGGACTTGCCTTCGGGGCAAAGGGTGGTGTTGACCAACCTGGGGGAGCAGTATTTCGAGCTTTATGAGGATTTAGCGCGGCGCATGCCCGCCGGGGATGCCGCCCCGCTTACGATTCTGGAGATGCGCGTGCGGGCTTTCGTCGAGCAGGCGGTTCTTTCTCCGGGCGATTCACAGGTCATCTATGCCGTCGTGCAAAACCAGACGCTGCGGCCCATCGGTCAAGCCCAAGTGACTTTCATCGTTCGCCTGCCGTCTGGTGAGCAAGAACGTTATGTGATGCTGGCTGATGGCAATGGTATTGCCCGTTTGCGTTTCTCCACCGTTGGGCAGCCGCATGGCCTGGTCGAAGTGTTGGTTCTGGCGAATTATGACGTTTTCCAGGCCAAAACCCTGGTCTCGTATCGGATTTGGTGGTAGCCCTTCCCTGACGTCTCCCCCCTCTCCCGTTACCCATCTCACCCAGCGGGCCTAAGGCTAAAAGCCTTGAGACTTCAAGCCCACTGGCTTCAGCAAAAGCTGGGTCCTTGAACGCTCACAGCCAGATACGGTGGCCGGTGCAGGCCGTTGCCAGCTTGGGAAGACTGGCGTAGGACGTATTTTTACGGTTGACGCAGCCGAGACAAGACCGCCTGGTACTCAATCGCATTGGGGGGGTTGAGGGCCAAAATCGCCATGACGGTTTCGATGGCGCCAGCTTTGTCGCCTTTTTCGAGCAGGATATCACCGGCCGTATCGAGCTGTTCGATAGCCTCGCCCACCCGCCCCATCTGGCGGTAGAGGTCTGCCAGACGGCGATGCGGGGCGGCCAAACGGGGGTTGTCTGCCACAAATTGCTCGACGAACTTGACAGCGCGCTCGACCTGTTTGCTGTTGAGCAAAAAAATTGCGTAGTTATCCAGCTCGGCCATGGCCTGAGCTTCCTGGCCCAGGCGCAGGTTGAGGTCAATCAGGGTGAGGCGTGCTTTTTCGTCATCGGGCTGCAAATTGCGGATTTGCTCGAAGACGCGCAGCGCCTGACGCCAATCGAGGCTTTGCAAGTCAATGTCAGCCATGCGGTGCAAGATTTTGACCTTCCAGGCTTTGTTGACATTGGCTTCTTGCGCCATCTTGAGGGCAAGCTGATAAGTTTTGCGCGCCATGGCCAGATCGGCCAGGCTGTAATACACGTCGGCCAGTTTGATATACTCGCCCAGTGCTTCATCGGGTTTGCCCTGGGCGATCAACTGTTCGATGAGGCGGTTGCGGGCATTCAGGTCCATGGGCGCCAATTCGACCACACGGCGCAGTAACTCGCTGGCGCGCTTCGACTCGCCGCGCACCACGTAGCTTTGGGCAACAACGACAAACTTTTCGACAGCGTCTTGAATACGCCCTTGTTGCAAGAGCAACTCGCCCATGTAAACATGCAAGGAGAGATAGGTGGGGGCAAATTGCAGGGCATGGAAGGCTTCTTCCATGGCAGTGCGATAATGCCCCTCGCGAGCCATCTGGTGAATGTGGGCGATGGTCTCCACAATCTGACTGCTGCGCGCTTCGGTGAGGAATTCTGCCAGAGGTATCGGCGGCGTGCCGGTGCCTCCATCGGGGAGCTGTTGTCGAGCGCGCGCAATCTGCTGCCGCCATTTGGCGCGGTTCAGCATGGCTTCGATATTCTCACACAGACGCCTTTGCATGTCGGTATTGGTTTCAGAGTTCTGCGCTTCGATGAGCGGCTCATAGAGCTGACGCATCTCCTCGCTTTGGCTGGGCGGCACCATCGAACAATCGGCGATGCGCAAAGCTTCAAGATACTCGATTGTGGCCTCTTTGACACGCTCCATCTTCAACAGGATTTGCCCCATCAGCAAGCGTGAGCCAAGGGCAAAATCGGGATGACGCACCGCCCGCTGCAGGTGGCGCAGGGCGCTTTCCAGGCGGTTGCTCGACGCCAGCATCAACCCCATGTCGTAATAGACGGCGGCGTGGTCCAAACCGGCCTCGATGGCCCGCTCCAACTCATCAATCACTTTCGCCGTTTCGCCGCGCGATTGCAGGTCTACCGCCTGGCTCAAATGCAGCATGATCTTGGTGTGGTCCACCTGCTGCGAAAGCAAGCCGGTGCCGCGCACGATGGCCCCCAAACCCCGGCGCGCCGCCTGGGTTTCCTGGTCTTCAGATGAGATTTCGAACACAATGCTGGCCAGCGCCGTCAGCGCTTTCTGGCCCGCCTCGGCAATAGGGTCTAGCTCAGGCATTTCTTTGGGTGCCTGAAGCTGTTGGGGGGGGGGTGTTGGCAAGGGAGCGGTCATTCCTCGCGAGCGCGGCGGCCTGGGCAGTAATTGCCCCATTTTGAGCATGGCCAGCGCCTGATTGGCCTCGGCGCTCTCCGGCATGATTTGCAAGGCATGGGTGACGGTCTGAATAGCCTTGGGCACTTCCCCGCTATGCTGAAGCAGACTGGCAACGATCAGGTATTCGTTCAGGGCTTGTTGTTTGCGGCCCAAATGTTCGTAGACCAGCGCCAGCCGCGAACGGGCCTGCAGGCTATCGGGCTTGAGAATGATGACATTCGACCAGGCCTCGATGGCCTTGTTTACATCCCGCGCCTTAGCGTATAGTTCGGCCACAGATAATAGCGTCTCGACAGCCTCGTTGATATGGTTCGTCTTCTCGAGGATTTCGGCCACTTTTTCGCGCGGCACGGGATCGTTGGGCGTCAAGACAGCCGCCTGACGATAACACTTCAGCGCCTCATCATAGGCCTGAAGTTGATACAACGCCAATCCCAAACTGGTGAGCGCTTTGGGATTATCTGGAAATTCGGCGAGAGCCTGACGGTAGTAGTCGGCAGCTTCCCCCCATGCCTGATCCCAGGCAGCCGAGTGACCTTTGTTCATGGCTTGCTGAAATCTTTCGGTGTTTCCGGCCATCGTATTCCCTTAACGTTGAATTTGGCGCCCCTCAATTATAGCTTACTGCGCAGACAACACGCAATACAATTTGCATGCTTCTTGCCTCTTTCGTCGTGGATGCCGACGTCAGCCAAGCGGGCTGAGCATCCCCCAGTTGACTCCTGCCCGCGCCTCGGTCTCCAGCGGCACGCTCAGTTCATAAGCGTGCGCCATGACTTGCTGAACGATGGCCGCGGTGGCCTGTAATTGCTCGGCGGGGCATTCCAGAACCAGTTCATCGTGCACTTGCAACAACATGCGCGCTGCTAAGCCGGCCTCTGCCAATGCTCCCGGCAGGCGAATCATGGCAATTTTCATGATGTCCGCTGCGCTGCCCTGGATGGGGGCATTGATCGCCTCGCGCTCCTCGCGGTTGCGCACATTGGGGTCGCGCTGATTCTTGAGGGCGGGAAAATAGCGCCGCCGCCCTAACAGCGTCTCCACGTAACCTTGCTCGGCAGCCTGGCGGCGCAAACCATCCAGGTAACGCTTCACGCCTGGGAACTGCCGGAAATAGGCGCTTACGAAATCCTCCGCCTCGGCCAGGGTCAATTCTGTACTGCGGGTCAGCCCAAAGGCGCTCATGCCGTAGATCAGGCCGAAATTGATTGCCTTGGCCTGGCGGCGCTGCTCTTTGGTGACCGCCTCCAACGGCACGCCGAAAACGGCGGCAGCCGTGGCCGCGTGAATATCTTGCCCCTGGCGGAAAGCCTCCAGCATGGCTTCGTCGTGTGCCATGTGCGCCACGATACGCAGCTCTACCTGCGAGTAATCCACCGAGAGCAGCCGCCAGCCGCGCTCGGCAATGAAAGCCTGACGGACAACGCGCCCCAGCTCACTGCGGATGGGGATATTCTGCAAATTGGGGTCAGAGGAGGCCAGGCGGCCGGTGACCGAGCCAGTTTGATTGTAGGAAGTGTGCACGCGACCGGTGTGCGGGTTGACCTGCTGAGGAAGCGCATCCACGTAGGTGGATTTCAACTTCGACAGCTCGCGGTACTCCAAGACCCAATCCACGGCTGGATGTTTGCCGCGCAGCAACTCCAGCACGTCTGCTGAGGTGGAAAAATGCCCGCTGGCCGTGCGCCGCGTCCGATCGGGGGGGGAGAGCTTCAGGCGCTCGAACAGCGCCTGCGAAAGCTGTTGGGTGGAATTGAGATTGAAAGGCGCACCAACTGCCCGGTGCACCGCCGCCTCGATCTCGCTCATGCGGGCGGTCAACTCGCTCGACATCTGCGTCAAGAAAGCCACATCCAGCGCAATACCGGCCATTTCCATATCCGACAAGACAGAGACCAGCGGCATCTCTAGCTTTTCCAGGAGCGATACCGCCTGGCAGGCTTGCAGGTCTTCCTGCAAGACGGGCATCAGCCGCAGGGTGACCGCGGCGTCAGCGGCGGCGTAGGCGGCAGCCTCGGCAATCGGCACTGCCGCCATGCTGCGCTGTTCTTTGCCCTTGCCAATCAGCGCCTCGATGTCCGTCATCTTGAAGTCCAACCGCACCCAGGCCAGGCTTTTCAGCCCCAGGTTGCGGGAGGTGGGATTGCTCAGCCACTCGGCAATCATCGTGTCGAAGGCCAGCGGCGTCACCCGCAGGCCGCAGCGCGCCAGCATGATGAAATCGTACTTGACATTGTGACCTATCTTGGGGATGGTGGCATCGGTGAGTGGGCCGCGTAAGGCCTCGATCACTACCGGCAGGGGGAGCTGCACCCCTTGGGTATGCCCCAGCGGCAGGTAGTAACCCTTATCCGGCTCGACCGCCAGCGAAATGCCGACCAGTTCAGCGCGCATGGCATCGGTGGCGGTCGTCTCGGTGTCGAAAGCAATTATTTTGGCGGCGCGCAGGCGGCGGACGAGAGCTTCCAGCGCTTCGGGCGTATTGACGATCTCGAAAGCGACCGTCGCCGCCGGGGAGGGAGTCGAAACGGTGGGCTGAACCTCGCCAAAGAGTGCCAGTTGCTGCGCTTTGCGTGGCGCGGCGGCGTTGTGATCGCGTTGTGCAATGGCTGCCAGGCGCGGCAACAGCGAGCGAAACTCTAACTCGCGAAACAGCGCCTCCACTTGGGCCGGGTCGAAATTCTCGGCGCGAGCCTTCTCCAGGTCCAGCGGCACGTTCAGGTCGGTGACGATTTGCGCCAGCCTGCGGCTGAGGTAAGCCGACTGGCGGCCGGCCTCCAGCTTTTTCTGCACTGCCCCGCCCACCTCATCCAGATGTGCGTACAGATTGTCCAGCGTGCCGTATTTCTGCAGCAGGGCGGCGGCAGTCTTCTCGCCAATCCCTGCCACGCCGGGGATGTTGTCGGACTTGTCGCCAACCAGCGCCTTGTAGTCCACCACCTGATCGGGGCGCACGCCCAGCAATTCGACCACATCGGCGGCGCGGTAATCTTTGGCTTCGGCCAGAGTCTTGCCGGGCAGGTTGACCAGGATGCGGTCTTCGACGAGCTGTAAGAGGTCGCGGTCGCCGGTGATGATCTTGACGCCCAGGCCTTGAGCCACCGCCCAACGCGCCAAACTGCCCAGCACGTCGTCGGCCTCGTACCCTTCCACTTCCAGGCGAGGGATGTCGAAGGCGTCCACCAGTTGGCGGCAGCGTTCCACTTGCGGGCGCAGATCGTCGGGCATCTTGGCGCGAGTCCCTTTGTAGTCGGGGAAGATGTCATCGCGGAAGGTCTTGCCGGTATCGAAAGCAACTGCCAGATAAGCGGGGCGCTCCTGTTCGAGGATGCGCAGCAAAACGCTGGCAAAGCCGAAGATGCCGGCAGTCGGTTCGCCGCCGCGTGTGGTGAAGCTGGCGCCGCCGCGCGTCAGGGCAAAATAGGTGCGATAGGCCAGGGCGTGACCGTCGAGGAGATAGAGAATCGGGGGCATGGTGGCAGAAACAGGGCAGAGTTAGGTAAGCTAGGGCAATGCACGCAAACGAAAAATTCTGCCAAGAGTCTATCATCTTTCGCGCCAACGGCAAAGTCCTATCGGCTGGATGCGTTCGAAAGGCAATTTGCAGGCTTATTGCGTGGAATTCGTTTCAGGCAAAAAGGCGTTCATTAGCGACACTTTCCAGGGAGATCGCCCATTTTCTTAATTTGATTATTAATCAAGAAGATAAAGATTATCATATAATCGTCTTCGTGATGAGAAGGCCGTATGGACTTGATCGAACGCATCTTCCACGCCCTAACAGAAACGCACCCGCTCCACCCGATGCTGGTGCATTTCCCCATAGCTCTAACAGCCGCGGCGCTGTTCTTTATCCTCCTGGCGCTGTGGACGAAGCGGGAATTTTTCGAGCGAACTGCCTTTGCCAATCTTTGCCTGGCCTGCGTTGGCGTCGTCGCCGCGGGTCTAAGCGGGTTGTACGATAACCAGGTCAACTACATGGGCGAGGCCCCTAACGCCAGCCTGAAGATGGTTTTGGCGCTGGCGCTTTTGCTGGTGACGGTTGTCACTTGCCTGCTTCGTTGGAAAAATCCGCGTCTCTTGACAGATGCAAAATTACCCTACGTGGCAGCCTATTTCGTCAGTTTCGCCCTGGCCGTGGTCCTGGCTTTTCTGGGCGGAGTCATCCTCTACGGTTTCTAATCAGGCCTGGAGCAGCGCCCGCCGCCAAGGCTGGGCTTTACGGTATCTCGCAGGCTGACAAGCCTGTTACCTCTGCATCAATTCGGGAGGCTATTCTTCTATGAAACCATCTCAAACCCTGGTCATCTTTGTCTTTAGTCTGCTCGCTATGCTGACCATAGCGGCCTGCGGGGCAAAAGTCACTCAGCCCGCCGAGCCGACCGCCCCGCAGCCACCGACCGCCACTGCCGAGATGGGGATTGTCTCGGTGACCGAAACAGCATTGCCTGCCCCACTGGAGACAGCGACCCCCTTGCCGGTTGCAGACTCAGCCACGGTCAGTTTTGCTAATGACATCTATCCCATCCTGCAGAGTCGTTGCCTCAACTGTCACGGCGGCGAAAGCACCCGCGAAGGTCTAAGCGTCAAAACCTATGCCGACCTCATGGCCGGTTCGACCAATGGGCCAGTCATCGTGCCGGGGGACGCGGCAAACAGTCTGTTGGTAGAACTGGTCGCCACCCAAAAAATGCCCAAACGCGGCGCCAAACTGACCCCCAACCAGGTGCAATTGATTACCGATTGGGTCAACCAGGGGGCTTTGGACAATTGAACGAGTAGGATTGTCCGGTTCGCTACTGGCTGAAATCCTCGCTGCGGTAAACCTTCTGCCACTCGAAGTAGGTGAGCAGGACGGCAGTATTGTGAATCTGGCGCGGGTCAATCTGCAAGATGTTCTGGCTTAGGACAATGAAATCGGCCTTTTTGCCCACTTCCAGCGAGCCCAGTTCGTCTTCCCTGAAGATGGCATAGGCGCCGTTGATGGTGAAGGAGGTGATCATTTCCTCGACGGTGACTTTCTCGGCAGGGTTGAGGGGTGTGGTGTAATCGGGAGCGACGCAGATATCACTGCCTTCCGGTACAGTGCGCGTGACGCCAATTTCGATGGCCAGCATGGGGTTGGGCGGCCAGGAGAGTGGGTAATCACTGGCAGAGGCGACTTTTACGCCCTGGTCGAAGAAACTGGGGTATTGTTGGTCGGCTCGCTCTTGACCCACGTAGTCCACCGCCTGATAGTAATAGGTATCCACCACGAACCAATCAGGTTGGGGGACGGCAATTACACCTACGTCGGCAAAGCGGGCAATATCTTCAGGATGCACCAATTGCAGGTGGGTGATCATGTTGCGGGCATCGCGCCAACCGTTCTTTTGGCGGGCGTAGGCAAAACCGTCGAGGGTGATCCGTGTGGCGGCGTCGCCAATGGAGTGGACGTGAATTTGCACGCCGGCCTTATTGAGAGCGGCGCACATCTCGTTGTATCTCTGCGGCTCCCAGAGCAATTCGCCGTTGCCGGGCTGGTGCAAATAGGGGTCTTCCAGATAAGCCGTGCCGCCTTCCAGGACGCCATCCATGAAGATTTTGGCGGCTTGAATCCAGAAATAACCGCCGGCTTCAGTTTTCTGCCGGGCGCTCAGCTCTTCGACTACAGCCAGTTCATCTTCGGGATTGATACCCATAGCTGTGGGGAAGCGGATGGTCATTTTTCCCGAAGCCTCGAAGTCGTGCAGGGCCGTGAGGGCAGCATTGTCACCGCTGCCTGCAACAGGGATCGAGCAGGTCCTTCGACAAAAAATCTGCTTCGAATCAGCTTGACAAGCGGCTGACTTTCGCTAAACTAGAGACAGTGGCGCCATTTCCAAATTTCTGGTTACAAGGAGGAAAATATGCCTGGTTTGAATCGTGTTCAGCTCATTGGCCATTTGGGGAAAGACCCTGAAACCCGTTTTACACCCAACGGGCAGAAAGTTTGCACCTTCAGCATGGCCGTCAACCGCCGCTGGAAGGCGAAGGATGGCAATACCAAGGAAGCTACCGACTGGTTCAACATTGAAGCCTGGGGGAAGCTGGCCGAGATTTGTCAGCAATATCTCCACAAGGGCAGTTTGATCTTCGCCGAAGGCCGCCTGCAAACCGACCGTTACGAGCATGAAGGCGAAACCCGTTATTATACGAAAGTGATCCTGCAACAGATGCAAATGCTCGACCGTAAGCCTGGTGAGGAGCCGGCCGTAGAGGAGGGCGGCGAAGAAGAGTTTTAGTCGCGGTCACAGAGAACAACCAGGGTTAGCAGTCACTCGCTAACCCTGGTTGTCGTGAGGAGGCATCATGGCAGGACAAACGCCTTACGCCACCGGCAACGCCTCCAGTTTTTCGAGCAACTCCTTTAGCACATCGAAGCCACCCTGCCAGAAGCTGGCACTGTGCATATCAATACCGGCTTCTCTTAGAATCTGCTCCGGGGCAGCCGAGCCGCCTGCTGCCAGAATCTTGAGATAGCGCGGCTTGAAAGGTTCGCCTTCCAGCTTGAATTGCTTGTAAAGCGACAGCACCAACAATTGCCCAAAAGAGTAGGCATAGACGTAAAACGGCGTGTGGTAGATATGGGGGATCGAAACCCACTCCCAGCGGAACTCGTCGCTCAATTCGACAGCCTCGCCAAACTGACTGCGTAGATTGTCCATGTAGGCATTGGCAAGCTCGTCCACCGCCGCGCCTTGTCGCACCATCTCATGAGCCTGGCGTTCGAACAGGGCAAAATAGGCCTGCCGCAGGATGGTGGCATAAGCATCGTCGAATTGCTGGAAGAGAATGTCCCGCCGCACATTTTCGTCCGTCTCATGGGCCAACAGATAATCCACAAACAGCATCTCGCCAAAGGTCGAAGCGGTTTCGGCCAGAGGCAGACATGACTGGAAGGTGAACAGGCTGTGATGAGAAGCCAGCATGCTGTGGATGGCGTGCCCTAATTCATGCGCCATGGTCGAAACATCGTCAGGGCGGCCCTGGTAATTGAGATGCACCCAGGGTTTCAGCTCTGGCAAGACCGACCAGCAAAACGCCCCCGAGCGTTTACCTTTGCGCACCTCGCTGTCCACGTGGCGATTTTCGAAGACCTGGCGCGCCAGATCAGCCAATTGGGGAGTGAATTCCTCGAAGGAAGCCAGCACCATGTCGGCCGCGGTCTCGAAGGGGTAAGTCTTATCTGACTTGACCACCGGAGCATAGACATCATAACGGCGCAGGCGGTCCATCTTGAGCCAACGCGCTTTTAGGCGGAAGAAACGTTGGAACAACGGCGCATTGCGCTGACAGACCTCCAACAAGGTATCCACCATATCGTCGGGGATGTCGTTGTTCAGGTTGCGGCAGGCAATCGGGCTGTCGAAATGGCGCAAGTCTACATTCTCGTTGCGCCAATCCTGCACGATCGCCTGATAGATTTGCCCCAAGATGTTGCCGTCGTTGCCGTAAACGCGGTACAGTTCCTGATAGGCTGCGGCCCGCAAAGCCGGGTCGTGGTGGCGCGTATAGACGGTCAGTTCGCCTCGGGTCAACTCCTTCTCCACACCATCCACCATCAACTTGAAAACATAGCGATTGGTGATGGTGCTGTAGAGCGTATTGAGCGCATGGACGCCGGTGACGTTTTTGATGTTGATGACTTTCTCTTCCGCTTCGGAGAGGGTATGAGGCTTGTAAAGCCGTAAAGTTTCCAGCCAGTAGCGATAATCGCCGCTCTCTGCCAGCAGGCGCTGAGCGTTGGCGTCGTCGAGCGATTTCCACCACAGGCTGAAAAACAGCACGCGGTTCTCCAGGTTAGCCAGGAGCTGCAAGATGCGCGTCTGAAAGGTTTGAAAAACCTGGTTCTGCGTATCGGCGGCAAAAGACAGGCCGGCAAAGCCATAGATGCGATAGCCAAGACGGTTGATGTCCTCAAGCTGGCGCAGCATGTCCAGAAAGTTGGCGGCGGGAATAGTCTCGGAGAGTTGGGGGCGCAGCGTCTCGAAGGCAGACACCTTGGCTTCCAATTCGGCCAGGGCGGCTTCCATCTCAGGGCTATCATGCGCCGGGAAGAGGTCGGATAAACTCCAGGGGGATTGTTTGAAAGTCATAGCTCCTCTCGCAGTTGGGGTTAGGGGTGAAGTTGAGTGATAGGGATCAATCTTGCTTATCGCCAGAGCCGATGCCCAAGGGTTGCCATTTTTTCTCGTCTTTCAGGCGATGCTGGATGCCGCCGCGGTCATGGGTCTGGTCGAAGCCCTCCGGTTTGATGAACATCTGCTCGCCGTCGAGCAGCGCCGACAAGCCGGCCTGGCCCGGTTCGGGGCGTTTGATGCCCTTGAAGCGGGCCGACATGGCGGGCGTATAATCGGTTGGCTCCTCGTAGGTGGTGATATAGCCCTCGAAATTGCGCAACACGATCTTATGGTCGGACATGGAGAGCAAGTAATTGGGCATCAGCGGGATTTTGCCGCCGCCGCCGGGAGCGTCCACCACATAGGTGGGGACGGCGTAACCCGAGGTGTGGCCGCGCAGCCCCTCGATGATCTCGATGCCCTTGGCCACCGGCGTGCGGAAATGCCCGGCGCCTTCCACCAGGTCGCACTGATACAGGTAATAGGGGCGCACGCGAATGCGCACCAGGTCCTGCACGAGTTGACGCTGGATGTGAACATTGTCATTCACGCCCGCCAGCAGAACCGATTGATTGCCCAGCGGGATACCGGCGCGGGTCAGCTTATCACAGGCTTCAGCCAACTCGCGGGTGATCTCGTTGGAATGGTTCACGTGAATATTCATCCACAGCGGGTGATACTTTTGCAACATATCGCACAGTTCATCGGTCACGCGCATCGGCATAAAGACCGGCACGCGGCTGCCGATGCGCACGATCTCGATGTGGGGGATTTCGCGCAGGCGGGAGAGAATCTCCTCCAGGATTTTAGGGGCCAGCACCAGCGGGTCGCCGCCGGAGAGCAAGACATCCCGCACCTGCGGCGTGCGTTTGAGGTATTCGAGCTGCAACTCGAATTCCTGACGCGAGAAAGTGGCCGATGGGTCGCCCACAATGCGCGAGCGGGTGCAGTAACGGCAATACGAGGCGCACTGCGTCGTAATCAGCATCAGCACGCGGTCGGGGTAGCGATGTACCAGCCCAGGCACAGGCGAATGGCGGTCTTCGGCCAGAGAGTCCTCCATCATCGCCGTAAACGGCACCATCTCACAGTCGGTGGGGATCACTTGCTTGCGGATGGGGTCGTCGGGGTCGTTTGGGTCAATCAGCGAGATGAAATAAGGGGTGATGTCGACGCGAAACAGACCCGGTGCCAAGAGCGCTTTGCGCTCGGAATCGGTGAGCTTGAGCACTTTTTCGATTTCTTCGACCGTGTTGAGCCGGTTGGAAAGTTGCCAGCGCCAGTTGTACCATTTATCATCGGGGACATCAGCGTAGACGGGGGCGCGCTTGGAAGGGAAAGGGGTATTGGCCATGGGAAACTCCTAAAAGGTGGGTGGTGGGTTGTACGGTATCAATTTTTTTCGGGGGGAGTCAGGCAGAAGGCGGTTTGCCCCAGCGAAAGAATAGGGCAGGGAGGGTCGTGATCGCTGCGGAAGAAGCCCGCAAAGTGGTTAAACGGCGCATCCCGTTGCATGGGGGTATTTTACGGGAAAAGGCAGCGGCGGTCAACTCATGGGCTAAGCAAAACCTCCACGCTGGAAGCGCGAATCGTGCCGGGGATGCGCCCCGTGCTTTGCTCGCGCACGATGATACGCACCCAGGTAGCTTTGGTGACCGTATAGGGCACTTCGATGACGAAGGGGACATGACTGCCGTCTGGTGAAGGCGCCACGGCTACCTGCCGACTGCCCACCACGTTGCGTGCTGAGTCCACCAGCTCGACGAAGAGACGCTCGCTGGCCGGGCGGGCTATGCCCATCACCGTGACCACCCCGCCCTGGATGAGGGCGTTGCTCAGCGGTTGGCGGATAATGATCGGATCGAGCAAATCGCCAGCGGGAGTGATGTCGGCCTCCCCAATCGAGAGCAGGATCAAATCCACCGAGCTGAGGGCTATCAGCCGTCCGTAGGCATCCTGAGTGGTCAGTTGCAAGCGCCCAAGCTGCGAGACGCCGCTGATTTCGAAATCTATCTCACGTTCGAGGTAAATCCGTCCTTCTGTCGTTCCCAGGTTGACGGTTGCGCGATAAAGGGGCGGGCTGTTGGCTTTCTCGCCCAGCAGTTCGATCAGCACGATGCCGCGCGCCCCCGGTTGCAGCATGGCTTTCAACTGAATGGGCGAAGGCAGCCGCGATGCCGGGCCGGGTTCGAGAATCTGGATAGCGGCAAGGGCCAGGGTGGGGGTGGGGGTGATCGTGGGGGTCTTGCTGGGACGCCGCGTGGCTGTGGGTGAGGGGGTGGGGCGGGGCGAAGTGGCCAACGGCGATGGGGACGGCAAGCGGGTGGGGCTTCGCGTGGGGCGGGGTGAGACCATTGCCTGGGCAGAAGGTGATGCCGGGGGGGGCGTATCCGCCTTGGCGGTGGTGGCGGTGAGAGTGGGCGTGGGCGAATAGCCTGCCTGCACGGTGAGCGCCAACACGGTGGGCAGATACTCGCTAGGGTAAGGGGAGGGCCCGCCAGGCATTGCCAGGCTGACGCAGCCGCTGAGCAGCGTCACGAACAGGACAAGCAAAAGCCAGCGCAGTTTCATCCGTCGGGATTGACCTTCTCGATAACCAGCCGGTTGACCAGCTCAAGTAAGGTTTTCAGGTGAATGGGCTTTTGCAAGTACGCTTCAGCGCCGGCGGCTTGGGCGTGCTTGGCGGCATCCAGCTCTGGCCCGGCCGATAGCATCACCAACGGCGTATGCGACCCGGCAGGCCGAACGGCGCGCAAGCGCGCAATCAGGCTAAAGCCATCGGTATCCGGCAAATGCATATCCACGACGATCAGATCGGGGTTGTGTGTGGCAGCCAGGTGAATAGCGCTTTGCCCGTTGGCGGCAAGAATGGCCTCATGTCCAAAGAGTTCTACAGCTCTTTTGAGCGTTTGTAGAGTGTCGGGTTCGTCATCTACGAATAAAATCCGTGCCACGAGGTGCCCTCTCAGCGATGGGGATGTTTGCAGCGTCAGAGCCAAGCTCATTTTACCATAGCTACTTGGCCGCCTTGCGCCGCTCGCAGGAAGGATGGTACTGTAAAGTTCTATGTTGCCAGGCCGTTTAATTCGGCCACCAGTTGCCAAAAGTTAGGTTAAGTCGGCCACGAATTGCACGAATTTTTTGTCCTTTTGTGTGAATTCGTGTCATTCGTGGCTTATCCGGTTACGGTTTGAGCGTGCGCAGGTGGTGGACAATGTCCTAGCGCTCGCGCACCGTCAGGTTTTCGTTCAGGGCCAGCCTGCTGCCCGGCAGCGGAATAGCCTCCTTGGGGGTGAGGTCCGCACCAAACATCAAACAGCCCCGCTCGTTCCAGTAGAGCGAACCTCGACCGTCCGGGCGGGGCAACACTGTTCCCTGCCCACTGAACACTGATCACTGATCACTGCTCACTGCTCACTGCTCACTGAACACTTCTCCCCGCGCGGCGCGGCGATTCCTGCGGTAAACTTGGGGGTATGAACCGCCGTCTGCTCTCGCTCGCCCGCGGCCCGCGCCTGCCGCTTGCCGTCACCGTGTTGTGCGGCCTGCTCGCCGGCTGGCTGACCATCGGGCAGGCGCGCGGTCTGAGCCTCATCGTGGACGGCGTCTTCCTCGGCGGGCAGACCTGGCAGGCGGTGCGTCCCACCCTGCTGCTCCTGCTGGGGCTGATCGCCGGGCGCGCCCTGCTCGCCTGGCTGACGGAGGTCAGCGCCAGCGCGGTGGCGGTGGCGGTCAAGA
>Ga0209018_1001430_pt1 | contig 19195 bp, 14 predicted proteins | sample YNPBryBLVA2012_FD_185814 | JGI IMG/M metagenome (GOLD analysis project Ga0209018, IMG submission 185814) | Anoxygenic and chlorotrophic microbial mat microbial communities from Yellowstone National Park, USA - YNP Bryant BLVA 2012 (SPAdes)... ...
GATCAGATAGCCGGTGATAGCCAGGACCGTGATCGCGAGCGCATTGACCCAGTGCCAGATCCGCACCGGGGTCTGGTAGACATAGACGGCGGTCTGCTTGACCGTTGGGACGCCGGTGTACATACGCATAGCCTCCAAATCAGCGGACCTTGACCCGTGTCAGCTCCTCGCCGTCCGGGCTCATGATGTGCGTCGAGCAGGCCAGACAGGGATCGAAGCTGTGCAGAGTGCGCAGGACCTCCAGCGGCTGATCGGGCACCGCCACCGGCGTGTTCAGGAGCGCGGCCTCGAAGGCGCCGATATTGCCCGCTGGATCGCGCGGTGAGCCGTTCCAGGTGGTTGGCACCACGGCCTGATAGTTGGCGATCTTACCCTCCTCGATGACCACCCAGTGACCGAGCGCACCGCGTGGGGCCTCGGTGGTGCCGACACCCTTGGTCAGTTTCGGCCAAGTCTTGGGTTCCCATTTCTCGGGATTGGCGGTTGCGCTGTCGCCGGCCTTGAGATTGGCCACCAGCTTGTTCTGGAAGTGGCGCAGCTTGTGCGCCGCCCAGGACGCCTCCAGCCCGCGCGCCGCCGTGCGTCCGAGTGTCGAGAACAGCGCCGAGACCGGAAGCTGCAAGTCGGTCAGCACCTTCTCGACCGGCTCCTTGAACTCCGGGATGCCCTTGGCATAGCCGATGATGTAGCGCGCCAGCGGCCCGACCTCCATCGCATGCCCACGCCAGCGCGGAGCCTTGATCCAACTGTATTTGGCGTTCTCGTCGATGGCCTCGATCCGGGTCTGGCTGCCCTTGGTGTTCGGACCCAGGACGAAGTTCGGCTCGGTCACGCCGTCCCAGGGGTGCAGTCCCTTGGACTCGTCTTTGTACTTGAACCAGGAATGGGCGACGAACTCCTGGATCTGCTCGGGATCGCGCAGATCGACCTCGTGGACCTCGTCGAGCTTGCCGTTGATGATGGCGCCGCGCGGCAGGCACTGGTTGTCGGACGAATCGTCGTTGGCGCGCTCCGGGATGTCGCCATAGGAGAGCACGGCCTGACAGCTCAAGCCCCCGCCATAGGTCCAGTCTTTGTAGTAAGAAGCGATGGCCATGAGGTCGGGCAGATAGACCTTGTCGATGAACTCAATGGTGCGGTCGATGATCGAGGAGACCAGATTCAGCCGCTCCATATTGACCGCGCCCACGGCACCCGTGTCATGGATGTTGATGGCGCAGGGCACGCCGCCGACCAGCCAGTTCGGATGCGGGTTCTTACCGCCGTAGATGGTGTGGATCTTGACGATCTCTTTCTGGAAATCGAGCGCCTCCAGATAGTGGGTGACGGCCAGCAGATTGGCCTCGGGCGGCAGCCGGTAGGCCGGATTGCCCCAGTAGCCGTTGGTGAAGGGACCGAGCTGACCGGACTCGACGAAGCGCTTGATCCGGGTCTGCACGTCGCGGAAATAGCCGGGCGAGGACAGCGGCCAGTCCGAGATCGACTGCGCCAGCGCCGAGGTCGCCTTGGGATCGGCCTTGAGCGCCGCGACCACGTCTACCCAATCGAGCGCATGCAGATGGTAGAAATGCACCAGATGATCGTGCGCGTAGAGTGTCAACTGCATGATGTTGCGGATGGAGTTGGCGTTCTCCGGGATCTGGATGTCGAGCGCATCCTCGATGGCGCGCACCGAGGTCAGGGCATGGGTTCCTGTGCAGACACCGCAGATGCGCTGGGTGAAGGCCCAGGCATCGCGCGGATCGCGACCGCGCAGGATCACCTCCAGACCGCGCCACATGGTGCCGGTCGAGACGGCGTTGCGGATGACGTTGTCCGCGTCGAGATTGACCTCGCACCGCATGTGACCCTCGATGCGGGTCACGGGATCGACGACGACGCGCCGCCCGGCGGTGTCGAGTTGGAAGCCGTTGGGGGTCTGAACGCTCATGCCTGTTCATCCTCGGTGCGCTGGGCACCCGCGCGCTGTTTGATCCGATGGACGGCGCTCGCCGCCGCATGCGCGGTGATGGCCGCGCCGACCGCGCCGGCGGCCGCGATCCCGACGGCGTCGGCGTTGGCCTCAATGCCGAAAACGCGGGTGTCGGTGACATGGTCGTAGAAGCTGCCCTTGTCCCAGAAATCCTTCTCCGAGCAGCCGATGCAGCCATGCCCCGACTGGATCGGGAACGAAACTCCATCGTTCCAGCGCGTGGTCGAGCAGGCGTTGTAGGTGGTCGGCCCCTTGCAGCCCATTTTGTAGAGACAGTAGCCCTTGCGCGCACCCTCGTCGTCCCAGGACTCGACGAACTGACCGGCGTCGAAGTGTGGGCGGCGATAGCATTTGTCGTGGATGCGCTGACCGTAGAACATCTTCGGCCGCCCCTGGCGATCGAGCTCCAGCAGACGCTCGAAGGTCAGCATGTAGGCGATGACGCCGGTCATGACCTCGGCGATCGGCGGACAGCCGGGCACCTTGATGATCGGCTTGTCGTGAATGACCTTGTCGATCGAGACGGCCTGGGTCGGATTCGGATGGGCCGCTTGTACGCAGCCCCAGGAGGCGCAGGTGCCCCAGGCGATGACGGCCTGACAGTCGGCGGCGACCTCGCGCAACTGATCCAGGAAGGGACGCCCGCCGATGATGCAGCTCATGCCGTCCTGACCCAGCGGCGGATTGCCCTCGACGGCCAGGATGTAGCGGCCTTTGTACTGATGGCGGATCTAATCGAGGATCGCCTCGGCCTGATGACCGGCGGCGGCCATGAGCGTGTCGTTGTAGTCGAGCGAGATCATCGACAGCACGACATCCGAGGCTAGCGGATGGGCCGAGCGGATGAAGGACTCCGAGCAGCAGGTGCACTCCAGACCGTGCAGCCAGAGCACCGGGATGCGCGGTTTGGTCTCCATGGCCTCGGCGATGCGACCCGCGAAGCCGGGCGCCAGACCCAGGGTCGCGGCCGTGATGGTGCAGAACTAGAGGAACCCGCGCCGGCTGATCCCCTGCCGGCGCATCGCCTCGTAGAAGGTATCGGTGGTTGCCATCTCGTTGTATCTCTTTTCGTTATTGCGAGGCGCCACGGACGTGACGGCCTTTATCCTCCAAAGGGTGTGGAAATTAGAGCACCCCTTCCGCGACCTCATCAAGATGGCTGACAAAATAAAATTTGCGTTATCAATGACAATTATCAGTCGATACGATCCAATGACGGTGGTCGCTGTTCGTGCAACCTGTCCACACCAAACGACGGTTTCCGAACTCGCCCGAACCCATTAGTCTTGTCGCAACGCGGCGGCCAAGAGACAGGCAACGCCCGCCTTCGATCACCCCGACTCAGGAAGTCCCCCTTGCTCGCTATCCTTGCCGTCACCGCTCCCATCTTCCTTCTGATCGCGCTCGGCTTCGTTGCCGTGCGTCGGGCCTGGATGCCGCGCGAGGGGGCGGTGGCCATGAGCCGCTATGCCCTGCTGTTCGCCCTGCCCGCGCTGCTGTTCGACACCCTCTCCAAGCGCTCGCTCGACAGCATCCTGGTGCCCGACTTCCTGCTGGTCTATGTCAGCGCCTCGCTGATCACCTACGGCATCGGCGTGCTGGTCGCCTCCATCGCGCGTCGCACCTCACCGCTCGACAATGCCTTTTTCGGCATGGGGCTGTCGATGTCTAACAGCAGCTATATCGGCTATCCATTGGTGGTGCAATTGCTTGGCGACCCGGCCCTGATCGCGGTGGTCATGGCCATTCTGACCGAGGTGCTGATCATCCTGCCGCTGACCCTGATCCTGACCGAGCTCCATCGCGAGCGCGGACGCGGTAAGGTGCTGTGGATGCTGGGACGCGTGCTGCGCACGGTCGGTACCAATCCGATCCTGTTGGCGATCGGTGCCGGACTGGTATTCGCCGCGCTCGGCTGGCACCTGCCGGTGCCGATCGGACGCACCCTCGAACTGCTGGCCGGCTCGGCGGCGGTGGTCGCGTTGTTCGCCATCGGTGGCAGTCTGGCTGGGCAGCGGGTGCGGGGTGCGCTCGGTCCAGCGACGGCGATCGCCGCGGGCAAGCTGGCGCTCCATCCGCTTGTGGCCATGGGGATGCTGAGGCTGGTGCCGACCCTGGACCCGACGCTCGGTCAGGCGGCACTGATCCTGGCCGGACTGCCGATGGTGACCATCTTCCCGCTGATCGCAGAGCGCTATGACCAGGGCGAGATCCCGGCCAAGGCGCTGGTGATCACGACGCTCCTGGCCTTCGTAAGTCTCAATCTGTGGCTCTGGGTGTGGGAGATCGGGTAACCGGGTTAACCCAGCGATACTCTAAGCGTCTGGACTGGAGTAGACCTCGAATCTGGCCTATGCTCGCGGCCTTCATCAACGGATCCGGCGGTCCGACTAGGCTGCCGCTGTCTCAAACCACCCATCCACATCAACCCCGGAGTCTATACCCATGCAGCATTTCGGCTTTCCGATGGAGGCCATCCTCATCTTCATCACTGTGGTCGCCGTATCCATCTATCTGGACCTGTTCGCGCACCGCAAGGTCGATGAGATCAGCGTCGCCGATGCGGCCAAGTGGTCGGTGTTTTGGATCGTGCTGGCGCTTGGCTTCTACGGCTATCTGTGGGGGCGTTTCGGCAAGGAGTGGGCCGACCTCTATCTGGCCGGCTATGTACTCGAAAAGAGCCTCTCGGTCGATAACCTGATGGTCTTTATGGCCATCTTTGCCTCCTTTGGTATCCGCTCGGGCTTACAACACCGCATCCTTTACTGGGGCATCATCGGGGCGCTGGTGTTTCGTGCCATCTTCGTCCTGATCGGCACCAGTCTGTTTATGGCCAGCCCCTGGGTCGGGTTCGTCTTTGCCGCCCTGGTCGGCTGGAGCGGGGTGCAGATGCTCAAGAGCCGCGGTGAGGACGAAGAGATCGAGGACTATTCCGACCACTGGAGCGTGCGCCTGACCGGCAAGATGATGCCGATCTATACCCGATTGCATCTCGACCGCTTCTTCGTCAGACACGAGGAGCTGTTCGTCGGGCGCGAGGAGACCGAGCGCCAGAAGTCGGTCACGCGCCTGGGGACGCTCTATGCCACCCCGGCCTTCCTGTGCCTGGCGACCATCGAGACCTCGGACCTGGCGTTCTCGTTCGATTCGGTGCCGGCGGTGATCGCCGTGACCCAGGAGCCGCTCCTGGTCTATGCCGCCATGATCTTCGCCATCCTGGGTCTGCGCAGCCTGTATTTCGTGCTCGCGGCCCTGACGCGCTATCTGGTGCATCTGGAGAAGGCGGTCATCGTGCTGTTGTTCTATATCGCCGGCAAGATGGCATTGCAGTCCTGGAACCATGCCATCGGCGATACGGGCCTGCACATCTCGCCCGGGACCAGCCTGATGGTGGTGCTCGGCGTGCTGGCGCTGGGGGTCCTGGCCTCCTTCCTCTTCCCGGAGAAGAAGGATGAGGGCACAATAGGGGCGGCCAAGGACTGAGAGTGCTCTTTACAAGTGATGGGCCGGTCCGCAAGACCGGCCCAGGTTTCAGCCGTGTCCTCTGGATCCGGGTTCGGTATGATAGTGTCCCTTTCGCGGATTCTGGAGCCAAAACCATGACCGACATCGACAAAGCCCAGGCCCTCGCCGGCTCATCGGTGGGGGGGGAATTGGACGCCGACGAATGCCGGGTGCTCGCCGAGCGCATGGGCGTGATCTCACTTCAGGCCGGCGAGACCCTGGTCGACGAGGATGAGGACCGCCGCACGCTGTTTGTGCTGGCGCGCGGACGACTCTGCGTCTGCAAAAGGGTCGGCGAGATCGAGGAGACCGTCTATCAGATGCGACCCGGCGAATGCGCCGGCACCCGGGCCTTCATCGATGGCACCCGCCGCCGCGCCGCGCTGCGCGCCGAGGAACCAGTCACCGTCCTGACCCTAGAGCCAGAGGATTTCGACACCCTGGTCGAGACCCATCCGCGCCTGGTGTTCAAGGTCATGCGCGCCATCTTCCGCATCACCCACAGCAACCTGATGCGCATGAACCTCGAGAGCGCCGAGATGCGCAACTATCTGCTCAAGACCGGTGGGCGTTACTGAGTCGGTGAGCCCGATCGGGTCTGCGGTCGTAAGACCGAGGCGGCGCCTGTACGTCGGCGCGTCGCACCCGAGGCCCGATCCCTGACGAACCTATTAATTCGGCCCCCAAAGACCTTCCTTGGTCTTTTGGGGCAACGCCAAGGCCGGTCGAGGCCCGGCCTCAGCTTAAGGAAACGCTGATTTATTCCATTCGTGGCAAAACCTTATCGCGTAACCAATTGATTTGGTAGGAGCGGCTTCAGCCGCGATTGAGAGACACGCGATTTATTCAGCGTTTCCTTAAGCGGCTGATGACCGCGCCTGGGCATCCAGGCCCTGGATTGATCTGGCCTGTTTAAGGGCCGGGTCAATAACCAATGACCACGACCGCGTGAGGATCCTACCATGCAACGACGTGATTTCCTGAAGACCACAGGGATTGGCGCGCTCGCGGCCGGGGCCAGTGTCGCACTCCCGGTCCGCGCCGAGGGGCGGACCATCAAATGGCGCCTGGCCTCGAGCTTTCCAAAGAGTCTGGACACCATCTACGGCGGCGCCGAGACCCTGTCGAGGCGGGTCGCTGAGCTGACCGAAGGGCGCTTCGAGATCCGCGTCTTTGCCGGCGGCGAGCTGGTGCCCGCGTTCGGCGTGCTCGATGCCGTGCAACAGAACACGGTCGAGTGCGGACACACCGCATCCTATTACTATTATGGCAAGAACAAGGCGCTGGCTATCGATACCACCCTGCCCTTCGGGCTCAATACCCGCCAACTCACCGCCTGGGTGATGGCCGATGAGGGCATGGGGCTGCTGCGTGAGATGTTCGCCGAGTACAACATCCTCAACTTCCCCGGCGGCAGCACGGGCGCCCAGATGGGCGGCTGGTATCGTAAGGAGATCAAGTCGTTGGAGGATCTCCAAGGACTCAAGATCCGCATCCCCGGCTTCGGCGCCGAGATCTTCTCGCGTCTGGGTGCCGTGCCCCAGTCGCTGCCCGGCGGGGAGATCTATCCCTCGCTGGAGCGTGGCGCCATCGACGCGGCCGAATGGACCGTGCCCTATGACGACGAGAAGCTCGGCTTCCACAAGGTCGCCAAGTATTACTACTACCCCGGCTGGTGGGAGACCGGCACCCATCTGGTGTTCTATGTGAACAAGGATCAGTGGGCTGCCTTGCCGCCGAGCTATCAGGCCGCCTTCGAGGTCGCCGCCAATGAGGCGCACCTGGAGATGCTCGCCCGCTATGACGCCAAGAATCCACCCGCGCTGCAACGCCTGATCGCCGCGGGGGCCGAACTGCGCCGTTTCCCCGACGACGTGTTGCTCAAGGCCTATGAGACCGCCCATCAGGTCTATGCCGAGGAATCGACCAGGAACCCAACCTTCAAGCGGCTCTATGACTCCATGATGGCCTTCCAGAAGCGCGCAGATGCCTGGTGGGGCGTGGGCGAGTCGCCGATGTCCAACTTCCAGCAGGCGGTGCGGCGGATGAAGTAGCGCCCGGGTCAACGCCCACCGCCGGGGATGGGCCGCACGGTGCGCGGCCCGTCCCCGCCCACCTCAGCCCTCAGGGCGCGCCCCCCGCAACACCGCCAACGCCGCCTCGAAGTCATAGCCGGCCAGCGCCTTGCAAAAGGCCTCCTCGCGCCCCTTCAGTGCGGGTTCATAGAGACTCGGGGCGTCGAAATAGACCCTATGCGCGGTCACATCGTACTGCTCCAGCCGCCTCGCCAGATCCTCGACGGCCTGGTTCAGCCTCTCCTCGTCAACGGTGGTTGGATGCTGATCTGGCGCGACCGCTGCCGTTTCGGCGATGGGCAGACGCACACTGAACCAGAACACACTCCCCTCACCGAGGGTACTCTCGACCCCAAGCTCGCCGCCCATGAGCGCGACCAGACGCTTGACCAGGGCCAGCCCCAGACCCATGCCCCCATGGCGACGGGTCGTGGAGCCATCGCCCTGGCGGAACGGCTCAAACAGGGTGGCGCGTGCCTCAGGCGACAGACCGATCCCCTGATCCTCGACGGCGAAACGCAGGGTCACGGCCTTTTCGCGCAACTCGATCGGCGCGACCATGAGCCGAATCCGCCCCTGTTCGGAGAACTTGACGGCATTGCTGAGCAGGGCGCCAAGCATCTGTTCCAGGTGGAGTGCGTCACCGCGCAGATAACGCGGCACATCCGACTCGATGTGCCGAACCAGCTCAAGCCCCTTGGTGCGGGCCTCCGACTCGAAGCGTCTGATGGCGCGCGCGCACAATGCCTCCAGGTCGAAATCAGCGACCTCCAGCACCAACCGCTCGGATTCGGCCCGGCTGAGCGTCAGCAGATCATGGATGATGTGGTGCAGTCGCTGTGCAGCGTGTTCGAGCTGCTCCATCCGTATCCGTGTATGCTCGTCCTGATTGTCGTGCTTAACCAGATAAGCCAGACCCAGGATCTGATGCAGGGGCGTGAGGAGCTCATGCCCAATATTGGTCAGAAAGACACTCTTGGCACGGTTGGCGCTCTCGGCCTCGTCGCGCGCCTGCGCCAGTTCGCATACCCGCTCATGCACCAGGTCTTCCAGATGATCGCGATGGCGCGTCAGCTCGGCATTGGCCGCCTGGAGGGCGCGGGCGCGTCGTTCCAGCTCCAGATGCAGCGCCACCCGGGCGCGCAGCACGGGTTTGTTGACGGGTTTATGCACAAAGTCGACGCCCCCGGCCGCCAGGGCGCGGGCCTCGCTCTCGGTATCGGTACGCGCGGTGACAAAGATCACCGGGATCTCGCGGGTGCTCGGATCGGACTTGAGCGCGGCGCAGACCTCATAGCCGTCCATCTCGGGCATCATGACATCGAGCAGGATCAGGTCCGGCTTGGCGGTCTTAGAGATCAAATCCAGTGCCTGACGCCCGGAGGTGGCGAAGCGGGTGTCATAGCTGTCTTCCAGCATCCCGAGCAGGATCTCGATGTTGGTCGGGGTATCATCGACGATGAGGATGCGCGGAAGCTCGGATTCTTTCATGCCAGGTCCCAATTATGTGTTCGCAGCAGACCCCGTACCCCGATGAGTGCCTCCTCGAAGTCGAGTCGGGCGATCGCCGCGGCGATCGGGGCATAGTCCGCCTCTAAGTCAGACCCCTGCACTAGGAACTCGATCTCATGGCTGAGCCGGCGTGCCCGACCCTGGCGGTTGTCGAGCATCCAGACCAGGGTCTGGAGCTTCAGGTGCAGGGTATCCAAATCCAGTGGCTGGGTCGCCGTGACTGGAGGCGCACTGGGTGCGGGCGTGTCGGTGGGGACGGGTTCCAAAGCGTCCTGCTCGGTCCCCTCGACCAGACGCAAGGGGACCGTAAACCAAAAACGGCTGCCGGCGCCCAACTGGCTCTCGACCCCGATCTCTCCACCCATCCGCTCGACCAGCCCGCGGCTCAGGCTCAGACCCAGACCGGCGCCGCCGTGGCCGCGACTGGCCGACATATTGCCCTGCTGAAAGGGGACAAAGAGCCCCTGGCACTGTTCGGGCGTCAGACCGCAGCCGGTGTCTTCGATCGCAAAGCGCACTCGGATGCACCCTGGGTCTGTCGTCGGCGCGCCGGACGACTCGGGGGGGGTGGCCCGCTCGACCCGAATCTGGACGCTGCCGCGCTCGGTGAATGCGATGGCATTGTCAACCAGGTGATCGAGCACCTGCTGGAGACGCAGCGGATCGCCCGCGAGCACCTGGGGTACGTCTAAGTCCCTGAGAGAGGAAAAGGCAAGCCCCTTTTTCTCGGCGCTGGGTCCATAGAGCTGGCACGTGCGCTCCAGGAGGGCATCGAGATCCAGCGGCCTGGGCGTCAGGTGCAGATCGCCGGAGGCGACCTGGGAATAGTCCAGGATGTCGTTGATCAAGCTGGAGAGGGCCGATGCCGCGTCATGGATCTTTTGCAGATAGTCGCGCTGGTGCGGGGTCATGGACTCGTGCCCCTCGAGCAGCAGGGTCGAGAACCCGATCAGGGCGTTCATGGGTGTGCGCAGCTCGTGCCCCATGTTGGCCAGAAAGGCGCCCTTGGCGGCATTGGCCTGTTCGGCCGCCTGCTTGGCCTGCATGAGCTCCTGCGAGAGTAGATGCAGCGCCTGCTCGGCACTCCGATCGACCAAGACCACCAGGAGCTGTCGCTCATCCGCCGGGCCCAGGGTCAAGGACAGGAGGTGCAGGTCATAGCAGGTCTTGCCCTCACCGCCAGACTTCAGGGCCATGCACTCCAAGCGATGGAGACCGACATCGCGTCGGGTGCGCATGAGACTATGCAGCCGGGTGCGGCTCGGGAAGTCAAAGAGTTGGAACAGCGAACCGCGCTGCAACGCCACATGACTGATACCCAGCTCCGCGTGCGCTTGTTGGTTGGTCTCGACGATGAAACCGTTGGCATCGACCACCAGGGCCGGGATCGGCAGGGACTCAAACAACCGCCGATAGCGCTCCATGACACCGGCGAGGCGTTCCTGGGCTTGGATCAGCTCCTCGTTCTGGAGCTCAAGCTCGGCCTGATAGATCCGCAGTTCCTCGATCAGGTGCGAGAGTTCTAGTGCCTTCTCGCCCCCCGGATCCAGCGCCAAACCCGCCTTGCCCTCGGCGATCGCCCGCTCGGCGCGCTCACGCAACTGGGTGAAATTGGGTCGATGTCGGTTCAAGCGTTACGACTCCGCCGCCAGGGGGTGATATTGACGTGACTGACCACCACACCGATGTCCTGACTCATCACTGGGATCACATTCATGACGAACCAACGCTCTTCGTCGGCGGAGTGACTGGGATATTCCAGCGAGAAGGTCGGAAGGCGGCCCTCCAGCACCCCCTGCAGTCCGCGACAGGCCTGTTCGGCATAGTCCCCCTCGGCCTCCATCTCCATCCGACAGGCCTCCAGATAGTTCACCCCAGGGCCAGTCGGGGTGAGCCCCTTGTCGCCACTGGCACGCGCAAAACGGCGCCAGGCGGCATTGACCATGAGGATACAGCCGCTGTGGTCGAGGACGGCGATGTGCTCAGGGAGGGCATCCAGGATCGACTGGAGCCGGCGTGCATCGTGGAAGGCGGTCACATCGACGAAGGTGGCGACCACGCCATTCACGGTCGTCGAGGGGATCAGATAGGGGAGGATGCGTACCAGATAGGTCTTCTTGTCGTCGAGTGTGACCACCTCGGTCTCGATCGGGCGCTGGGTCAGGAGCGTCTGACGCAGATCCTCGAGCAGACGCGGATAGCGCAGCACATGGGAGATGTCGCTCAGTGGACGGCCAGCGTCGGACTCGCGGAGCTTGAAGATCTGGGTCGCATCTGGGCTGAAGCGGGTGATGTGCAGCTCGGCATCGAGAAAGATGGTCGCCACGCCCGCGGCCCGGGCCATGCTGTCGAGATCGGCATTGAGACGATTGAGCACCAGCATCTTTTCTTGGAACTCGGCATTGACGGTGCTCATCTCCTCATTGACCGACTGGAGCTCCTCGTTGGAGCTCTGGAGCTCCTCGTTAGAGGCCATGAGCTCCTCGTTGGTCGCCTGGAGCTCCTCGTTGGAGGTCTCGAGCTCCTCGATGGTCGCCTGGAGGCTTTCGCGGGTGGCGGCCAGCTCGCGCTCGAGGACCTCGATGCGCGCCATGGTCTCGGCATCGACATCGATGGGCTCGGACTCGGTGCTGAGCGCCTGATTGGGTGCGACCTCGAAGCAGAGCAGGGTCAGGCGCTCATCGCCATCGGTCGGGAGCGGGTGGGCCGCCAGCCGCAGCTGACGCCGTTCATTATTCTTGAGCCTGACCTCGATCAGGTCGGAGACGATGGAGCCGCGGTCGCGCGTCGCCTTGTAAAGCAGGGCAGCGGCCACGGGCCTGAGCTGGTCGAGCAACAGGCGGCTGACCTCCAGACTGGCTGCGCCCTCACGGGCCTGGAGATAGGGGTTGACGTCGCCGAAGAGATGGATGGCCTCGTGTTGCTGATTGACCACGATCGCCGGCGGGGTATAGAGCGACAGCAGGGCATTGACACCCAGGGTGGCGATCGAGGACTCGCCGTGGCCATACCGGGAGCGACTCAAGGGCGAGGTCGCCTTGCTGAGCGTCGGGGGCGTCAACAGGGCCGCCCCCTTGCGTTCCAGCGGCGGCAGGGACATGGGACCGACCCGGCGAAACAGCTTGTGCTTGGCGCTGATGGTCTGGAGGCCCTCGGTGGAGGCCGAGAGCGACTCGCTGGATCCGAGCCACAGCACCCCGCCCTCGCGCAGGGCATATTGCAGTGAGCGCAGGGCGTGTTCTTGCGCCGCGGTATTGAAATAGATCAGGGTATTGCGACAGACCACCAGGTCCATCTTGGTGAAGGGCGGGTCGGCGAGCAGGTTGTGCCGGGCGAAGATGATACACTGCCGCAGCTCGTTCTTGATGACGAAGCGATCCCCTTTGCGGGTGAAGAACCGCTCCAGACGCTCGGGCGAGAGCTCGGCGGCGGCCGATTCGGGATACTGACCGATGCTGGCGGTCTCGATGCAGGATTGATCGACGTCGGTGGCAAAGATCTTGAGGCTCGGCCAGCGATGCTCGCGTTCACAGGCCTCGATGAAGAGCATCCCGATGGAGTAGGCCTCTTCGCCGGTGGCCACCCCCGCCACCCAGACCCGGATCGGTTCATGGGGCGGGCGCTCGGTGACCATGGGGGCGATCACAGTCTCGGCGACCGCATTGAAGGTCTCGGGATCGCGAAAGAAGCTGGTCACCGAGATCAGCATCTCGCGCCTGAGGGTCAGGATCTCGTTGCGGTCGTGTTCGAGCAGCTCGTAATACTGATACAGGTCCGGGGTATGGCGCACCTGCATCCGCCGATCGATTCGGCGCTTGATCGTGGTCGGTTTGTAGTCCGAAAAGTCGATCCCGCCGACCTGATGCAAGAGATGGAGCAGGGCCGCGAGGATCTCCTCCGTGGTCATATTGGGGTGGGCGACCAGATGCGGCGACTCGGGCTTGGGCTCCTGATAGGGGATGTTGCGGATGTGGGCCAGCAGCCGGGCCGGCAGCTCCTCAGCCGGTAGGATGGCATCGACCAGGCCGGTCGCGATCACGCTGCGCGGCATGCCATCGAACTTGGCCGACTCTGGGTCCTGCGCCATCAAGAAACCGCCGGCGGCATTGATGGCGACCGCGCCGCGCGTACCATCGGTGCCCGTCCCCGAGAGGATGACCCCCACCGCCCGCCGTTCATAGACCTCGGCCAGCGAGGAGAAAAAGATGTCGATCGGGAGGGTCAGACCGCGTGGGCTCTTCGGGGTCAGATGCAGGTGCCCCTTGGAGACATGCATGATGGCGCCGGGCGGGATCAGATAGACATGGTTGGCCTCCATCGGCATGTCATCCTCGACCATGGTCACCGGCATCGCGGTGTGGCGCGCGAGCAGATTGCTCATCATGCTCTTGTGGTCGGGCGACAGGTGCTGCACCACCACGAAGGCGACGCCAAGATCGGTCGGGCAGGCCTTGAAGAACTTCTCCAGGGCGTCGAGACCGCCGGCCGAGGCCCCGATGCAGACCACATAACCGTCGAAGGGTAGAGGCTTGGCAGAGCCGCTTCCATCGCTCTGGGATGGGGTATTTTCATTCATCGGTGATGGCGGTCCATGAATGTTCGACGGCTCAAACCGGATGGCACCCAGAAGGATTGACCCCAGGGTGCGGACGTGATGTGAATCGACACCAGTCGACGGAATCAATGTTTAGAATATGACATTCTATCCAAAAGACACATCATGGAAGCCCCGAGATTCAAGAGCCGCTCGACAGCATAGCCAAAGAGTGCGACATGAAGGACCCCTTGGCGAGCCAGGTCACATCCGTTTTCGCCCAGTTGGCGCGCGCAGGTGCAGCAAACCGAGTCCGCGCTGACCCTGGCCTCTGGCTGCTGCTATTCAATCTGGCGCTCGTCTCCTGTACCCTGCTCTGGCTCTCCCTGGGCTCGGGTGAGGAACACCAGGTGGCCCTGATCACCAATCTGGTTTTTATCCTCAACCAAGGCTCGCTGCTGACCCTAAGCCTACAGACGGCCTTTAGCCCCTGGCTCGACCCTGTCACGAGACGCGCTTGGCGATTGCTGAGCCTGGGTTTTTTCCTCTCTTGGCTTGGCGATCTCGCCTGGGCGATCCAGGAGCTCGTGCTCGGGATCGATCCCTTTCCCGCGTCGGTCTCCGATCTGGGCTATCTGGCCTCCTACCCACCGCTGCTCGCCGGGATCCTGACCTTTGCCCGCCCGCTCAAGACCCGCAGCGAGCGACTGGTGTACTGGCTGGATCTGGTCACGATCACGCTGGGTGTCGCTGCACTGGTGTGGTATTTCCTATTGCGCACCCTGATTGGAAACGAGGATGTCGGGCTCCTGGCCCTGTTCTATCCGGTCGGCGACGTCGTGCTCCTCGTCGGCGTGGGGGTCTGGCTGGTGCGCCCCAGATACAGGGGCGCGAGCGCGTCCATGCGATGGTTGATGTCCGGACTGATCGCCTTTCTGCTGGCCGATCTGCGCTATGCCTACGCCATCGCTCAGGGCGACTACCAGGTCGGCGGGGTCACGGATGCACTCTATTATCTCGCTGGATTGATGCTGATGGTTGCGGCCCGGGTGCAGGCCATCGCAGGCAAGGCCCGCCCCGATCCGGCGCCGACCGCTTCGGATCCTCCGGAGTGGATGCTGTGGCTCCTGCCCTATCTCTCGATCGCGTCCATCCATGGCGTGCTGATCGCGATCGCCCTGGGCTGGCTTCCTGCAGGCGACCCTGGTCAGGGCGAAAGACCCCTGCACGTCCTGATCCTGACGGCCGCACTCATGGTCTTCCTGGTCATGCTGCGTCAGACCCTCGCTGGGCGTGAACTGGCGCGTCTGAAGACCCAACGCGCCCTGGAGGCCAGCGAGATCCGCTTCGCCGCGCTCGCGCGTCACTCATCGGACCTCATCCTGCTGACCGACCCGGATCTGCGGGTGCGCTTCGCGAACGATTCCATCCAGCGCGTGCTGGGCCAGGCGCCGGGCGCCCTGATGCAGCGCCCGCTCCTCGACCTCCTCCGCCCGGAGGATCAGGTGTCGGCCGGTCGCTTCCTCGCTCGCCTCTTAGACACCCAGGACCTGACCCTGGTCACGGAGTGGTCCATGCGGCATGCCGATGGGACCTGGCGTGAGATCGAGATCCTGGCCACCAACCTCAGCCAGACCCCGGCCGTCGGCGGTCTGGTGCTCAACGGGCGCGACGTCACCGAGCGCAAGCGCCAGCAACGCGAACTTGAACAGGCGCGCGCCGCTGCCGAGGCGGCCAATCGGGCCAAAAGCGAATTCCTGGCCAACATGAGCCACGAGATCCGCACCCCCATGAACGCCGTGATCGGGATCTCGAACCTGCTGCTCGACACATCGCTTAGCCCCAAGCAACGCGATTACATCCAACGCCTCCGGCTCGCTGCCACCACCCTGCTTAAGCTGTTGGACACGATCCTGGACTATTCCAAGCTCGAGGCCGGACGGATGACCCTGGAGTCGATCCCGTTCCAACCCCAGGAGGTGCTAGACAGCGCGCGCACCCTGTTCGAGCTCCAGGCCGAGCAGCAGGGACTGACCCTGGATTTCACCCTGGCGCCCGAGGTGCCGCCCTGGGTGCAGGGTGATCCGCTGCGTCTGCTGCAGGTGATCACCAATCTGGTCGGCAATGCGCTCAAGTTCACCCACGCAGGTGGCGTCTGGGTACGTGTCGAGTGCCAACAACGCACCGAGACCGATGTGGTCCTAAGGGTCGCGGTCCGGGATACCGGCGTCGGTCTAACGCCGGAACAGTTGGGGCGGCTGTTCGACGCCTTCCACCAGGCCGACCCCTCCACCAGCCGCCGCTATGGCGGCACTGGCTTAGGGCTGAGCATCTCTAAGCATCTAGTTGGCCTGATGGGCGGCGAGATCGGTGTGGAGAGCGTCGCCGGACGGGGCAGCACCTTTTGGTTTACGGTGCGTCTGGAGATCGCAGCCCCCGACCCCGGGCGGTCACAGGATCGGGCCGGCAAGGTGCTGGACACCAGCCCACTGGATCCGGGGTCTCCTACCTGCCCCACAGCACCCAAGTCGGCCCCCGTCATCCCGGCCATCAGGCCCCCCCTGGACCTTGAGCGTCTGAATGCGCTCGACGCACTCCTGGCGACCAACAACAGCCGTGCCCGGCATCTTAACCGCGAGCTCCAAGAAGGATTCGCCGGCACGCCCTGGGAATCGGTTTATGCCCCCATCGCCGAGTCGATCCGAGCGCTCGATTTCGCGACGGCCCGGGCACGTCTGCAACAGATCCTCGCGGCGTGCGAAACGGACTTGGTCTGACGCCCGCCTGGCGGCTCAAGGACACCGACGAGCCTGACAGACATCGACCGAGCCGGCGGAGTCCAGCAAGGCCGGCCAGCGTTCCACCCAACCGCGCCCATGGTCGACGCCCGCCACCACCTCGAACCGAGCCTGTGGATTGCGCATCCGATAGCGCGCCAGGGTCCACGGCGGCACCTCGGCGTCCTGCTCGCCCAGCAGATGGATCTGGCGGATAGACGGATCAAGCGGTGGCAGCTCGCACGGATCGAGCGATCCGCTCAGCGGGCTGTAGCTGTGCTGTTTGGCCCAGGCGCTTACATCGAGATTGGCTGCGAGCGTGACCACGGTCGTCACACCCTTCAGGCGTGGCGCGAGCAACACCGCCAGCGTCCCACCGCCGCTGTGCCCGATCAGGACCAGCTCGCGATCGTCCCGCGGCGGCAGCACGCGTTCGATGGCACGCGCCAGGCTGAAGACGACCGGCTCGCCATAGCGTCCATGGGTCCAGTGCCAGGGCAAGCAACCGGGAGAATGTGCCAGACCGTGATAACAGGGACGACCGACCAGGAGCGATGGGGTTGGATCGCGCGCCATGAGTCGCGGCATGAGCGGGCGACGCGGGCTCGGGTCGGCGGCCACGCGACGACGATCGAGCCAGGGCGTGCCGTCGCCCTCCAGATAGACGTGGACCCGCCGGGCCAAGACCGGATTGCCTCGCATCCACACCCGATGCTGAAATCCAGCGCCCTCGACGAGACGTTGCTCAAACCCCAGCACGCGCGCGATCCGCTCGGTCGGATCCTCCGGTGGGTTCATCGGACTCGCGCACCCAACCAGCGCGACGAGCACGACCAGGGGCGCGCCTCTCATGTGTCCGGCGGATCAGGTGTCCTGGAGACGATCGTAATAGCGCGCCCGATAGACCAAGCGCGGCACCGGACCGTCCGTAAAGCCAGTGCGGGTGTGCAGGACGTTGTTGCAGACCAGCCCCCAGCCGGATTCAAGCCGCGCGCTTAGGGTCCAGGGTGTCCCCTGATCCAAGAGCGACCTGAGCGCCGCGACCGCCGCGCGGGTGATTGGATCGTCGCGCCAACGGATGTTGCGGGTGCGATGGGTGTAGCGCATGTGCAGCCGCCCGTCGGGATGCACCGAAAACACCGGACCAGCCCGCTCGGGTCGGATCTCTTCGCCCTGGCTCCGATTGGCCGGGATGATCATGCATCCTGGATGCATCAGGGCGCGGATGAACTCGGGGTTCTGATCGCGCAACAGGAGATAGATGATCTCGTGGTCGAGCAGGGCATTGGCCCCACCCTCTGCGGCCGGATGGACACAGTGCAACACCAGGCCGCGGATCTGGTGCGCGGCGTCGTTGTAATAGCCGTCGGTGTGCCAGGAGATGGGGAGGTTCGAATAGGGGATATAGTCGCGATGCCGGACGTCGGTCTGCACGGTCAAGGCGGTGATGGCGTCCTCGTCGGCCCCCGGGTTGTGATCGAGCCGGTGCAGGCCCAGGCTGGCGCCGAGCGCACGCGGGATCTCCTTGTCCGGGTCGTCGCCCGTGGCCCCGATATAGATGGCCAGATTGGCGCGGCGGCAGCGCTCCAGGATGGCCGCCCGTTCGGCGTCGCTGAGTCGGCGCGGGTCGCGCACCTCGACGATCAGTGCCCCGAGGTCGGTCGGTGTCTGTTCGAGCTTGCGCTCGCGCCAGCGAAGGTAGGCCGAGTCGTCGTCGAGCGCGAAGGCTGAATCTGGCATGTTTGAGGTGTCTCTATAGAGGGTGTTTACAAAATCAAGCCGTCAGTCGCCGCAACGTTGCAGTTTGAATTGCAGCTCGCCCAGCGTCGCTGTCGGCATCTCCTGGCCCTGAAGTTCTGGGGGCTGATGTTCACACTAAATCCTTCTCAAACCCTTGGCTCGTAAACTTCAGCGTCCGGGCATTTTCCGTGACGATGCGCACCACGTTTTCCGGCGCGCCATCGGGGATGCGCGCCTCGATGTCGAGCGTCACCGTCACGCTGGCTCCCACCAGGCCGGACAGATGCGCGATCACCTCTTCAGCGACCTTGCCCGCATCGCGGCCGACGCGTGTCGGGTCGAGCGACACCGTGCCGTGGAAGCGGCGCGGCACCGGCGTTGGCTCTGAGTCGCCTGCCTTGCCTCCGCTTGGGTCGGGAGACGGCTTGGGGCCAAGGCCCGGCGCAGGCGGCACCTCGGCTTCGAGCTGGCGGCGCGCGACCTCCGGCTTGACGATCAGTCCCGTGTCCTCGGCGCCCAGCGCGACGACCTGCCCGCCGCGCAGGCCGCGATACCGTCCGCCGGCCTCGTCGAAGCTCTCGGCATAGGCGAACGTGTCGGACTGCCAGGTCAGCAGCGCCACGCCGTCGCGCATCGCCTGTGCCAGCACCTCCGGCCCGGTCAGCCGCGGTAGATAGAGGTAGCGCGCGAAGTCCTCGACGAGTTGTCGAATGGCCACGTGGTCACCGCGCCACAGCGGCACCTCGTCCAGATGCTTGCGCAGGATCGTGGAACCCAGGCTGGTGATGAGCAGGTCTTCGCTGCGCAGCTTCTTGCTGGCGCGGACGGCAAGCGCATCGGCGGCGGTGAGCCGCAGCGCATGCCACTCGACCGCGGCCTGCGGCGTCTTCTGCTCCGGCACCAGCACCCACTGGTAGGTCTCCGGCAGACGCGCGGTGACGGCCGCATCGGCGGCCTGCTTCTGCGTTTCGGCCTGCCTGACCTGGTGCGGGTCGAGGTTCAGCGCTTCCTTTTCTTCGAGGATCGACTGCCATGCCAGATACCGGCGCACCGCCTCGTCCAGGTCCTGCAGCCGCACCTT
>Ga0209018_1001433_pt1 | contig 19139 bp, 16 predicted proteins | sample YNPBryBLVA2012_FD_185814 | JGI IMG/M metagenome (GOLD analysis project Ga0209018, IMG submission 185814) | Anoxygenic and chlorotrophic microbial mat microbial communities from Yellowstone National Park, USA - YNP Bryant BLVA 2012 (SPAdes)... ...
CCGCGCCCGATATCGTGCTATCATTCCAATGTTATGAAACGCCATCAGTGGATATTGGCTGTCGCCATCATCGGCGCGGTTTTGATTGGCGCCGGGTGCGCGGCCAAGACAACAAGCTCTCAACTGCCTAAGCCGGCGGTGAAGACGACACCCAAGGCTTCTCCAAAAAAGACCCCGCCGAAAGATCCTAAAACCGAGCTCATGGAATATCTGAATGCCTTCCGTGAAACGAAATCGTATAAGACCACTTTTCGTTTGCCGACGAAAGATGGTATCGTTAAAGGTACGCTGGATTACGTGAGGCCCGACCGCTACCAAGGTACGACACAGTTGAATGACAGCCCGGTGGCGCAGATCGTTATCGTCGGCAAGAATCTCTACTTGAAGGTCGGAGAGTTGCACTGGGCCGACATGACTGACACTAAAGTCGGGAAGACACTGATCCAAAACATGAAGAATGCGGTCCAAGGCAATGCCGCCTTTAATCAAGAACAATCCGCCAAGTTGAACGTGATTTCGCGCCAGAATGACGAGTTGAATAGTTGCATCTTGTTTACCGCGCAACTGTCAGACGCCAAGCCAGATGCACCGCCCATCAAGATTTGCGCCAAGAACGGATTGCCTAAGTACCTTGAGATTGAGACTAATTTGGGCGTATATCATGTAGATTTTTACGATTACAATTCAATTTTTCTGATTGAACGACCGATGTAGGTGGGGACAAAGTTGAGAGTAAATAGGTGGTTAATCGATAGCCGCGAATCGGTAAGGCTTGGAAACACTATCGACTACCGACTCACAACTAGCGTCTGTTTTTTTGCTAATTCAAGCCATATTGACCGTTGGCAGTCTCGATGTTAGACTGCTAATAATATGATACCGCAGAACTTCACCACCAAATCCCAGGAGGCCATCCAGAATGCGCACCGGTTGGCCCTGGAAAACGGTCAGCAGACGGTCGAACCGGAGCACTTGCTCATCGCTTTGCTCCAGCAAGAGGGTAGTGCTGTCCCCTCTTTAATGAAGAAGCTGCAGATTGACATTGGCGCTCTGCTGGGCGATGCCGAAGCTAGGCTCAGCCACCTGCCAAGCGTCGCTTACCAAACCGGCGGCGTCGGTGAGATCTACATGTCGCAGGACCTCGTGCGAGTCTTCGTCTCGGCCGAGAAAGCCGCGCGGTTCTTTAAGGACGAATACATCTCGACAGAGCACTTACTGCTCGGTCTGTGCGAAAGTCGCGGCGCGGCCGGCACCATCTTGAACAGCCGCGGCGTGACGACCGATTCTATTCTAAAGGCGCTTAAGGATGTACGCGGCAGCGCCAAGGTGGATAGCGTCGAACCTGAAGCCAAATACCAGGCGCTCGAGAAATATTCCAAAAATCTGACCGAGCTGGCGCGTCAGGAAAAGCTCGATCCGGTCATCGGGCGCGATGAGGAAATCCGCCGCGTGATGCAGGTTTTGACCCGCCGTAAGAAAAACAATCCGGTGCTCATCGGCGAGGCTGGCACCGGCAAAACGGCTATCGTCGAAGGCCTGGCCCAGCGCATCGTGTCCGGCGACGTCCCGGAATCGCTCAAGGATCGCGAAATCGTGGCCCTCGACGTGGGGTCGCTCGTGGCTGGCACCAAGTTCCGCGGCGAGTTCGAAGAACGGCTCAAGGCCGTGGTCAAGGAAGTCGAGCGCTCTAACGGCAAGATCCTCCTGTTCATCGATGAGCTCCACACCCTGGTCGGCGCCGGCGCGTCAGGCGAGGGCGGTTCCCTCGACGCCTCAAACCTTTTGAAGCCCGCCTTAGCTCGTGGCGAGTTGCGCACTATTGGTGCCACGACGCTCAAAGAATACCAGAAATATATCGAACGTGACCCGGCACTCGAACGCCGCTTTCAGCCGGTGTTCGTCGATGAGCCGTCCATCGAGGACGCGCTTGCCATTTTGCGCGGTATCAAGGACAAGTACGAGACGCATTTCGGCATCCGGATTACGGACAACGCCTTGGTCGCGGCCGCCAAGCTCTCCTCGCGCTACATCACGGACCGTTTTTTGCCGGACAAGGCCGTGGACCTCGTCGACGAAGCCGCGTCCGCGCTCAAGATGCAGGTCGAGTCCATGCCGGACGAACTTGACCGCGCCAGGCGCGAGCTGATGCGCTACGAGATCGAAAAACGCGCCCTGTCCAAGGAAGACGATAAGGAATCAAAACTCCGCTTGAAGGAACTCGAAAAGCATCTCGCCGAATTGCAGGAGAAAACGCATGAACTGGAACTTTCCTGGAAAGCCGAGAAAGACGTCCTCGCGGCCAACGCTGAGCTCAAGAAGAAGATCGAGAAGCTGAAGAGCGAAGCGGAAATCGCCGAACGTCAAGGCGACCTTGAGAAAGTCTCGGAAATCCGCTACGGCCACTTGCCGCAGGTCCAGAAGGATTTAGAAAAAGGTGAAGTCAAGCTCAAGGAGTTGCAAGGTAAACGCGGCCTGTTGCGCGACGCCGTGACCGAAGAGGACATAGCCAAGGTCGTGGCGCGCTGGACCGGCATCCCGGTCTCGCGCATGCTCGTGTCCGAAACCGAGAAACTGGCCAAGCTCGAGGATGAACTCCATCGCCGCGTCGTCGGCCAGGAAGAGGCGGTCAAGTCCGTAGCCAATGCCTTGCGCCGTTCGCGCGCCGGCATCAGCGACGAACGCCGGCCTATCGGCTCATTCCTCTTCCTCGGTCCGACCGGCGTGGGCAAGACAGAATTGGCCAAAGCCTTGGCTGAAGCTATGTTCGACGACGAGGACGCGATTGTGCGTTTAGACATGAGTGAATACAGCGAACGCCACACTGTGGCCCGCATGGTCGGCTCGCCGCCGGGCTACGTTGGCTATGATGAAGGCGGACAGCTGACCGAGAAGATCCGGCGCCGCCCATATTCGGTCGTCCTGCTTGACGAGATTGAGAAGGCGCATCCCGAAGTTTTCAACGTGCTGCTCCAGGTTTTGGATGACGGACGGCTAACCGACGGCAAAGGCCGGACCGTGTCGTTCCGCAATACCATCATCATCATGACCTCGAATATCGGATCGGACCGTATTTTGGAATGGGGTATCCGCAACAAAGAGATCGGCTTTACCGACGGCGATGCCGAACTAGATAGAGAGAATGGCCTGCGCACGCAGATCATGGAGATGCTTAAGGAAAATTTCCGCCCCGAGTTCCTGAATCGTGTGGATGAGATCATAATGTTCCATTCGCTGACCCAGAAGGATCTGCTCAAGATCGTGGATCTGCAGATTAAGGCGGTCGCCGAGCGGCTCAAAGAAAAACGCATAACGATCGAGTTCACGGACAAGGCTAAGAAATTTTTGGCTGAAAAGGGTTATGACCCGGCTTACGGCGCTCGGCCGCTCAAGCGCGTTATCCAGGATCTGGTCCTGGATGAACTGGCGCTTCGCATCATCGAGGATAAAATTAAAGACGGTGACCAGGTAAAGGTCGACGTCGCCAAGGGGCAGATTACGTTCAAGTAAGGAAAAACCTTTTGTCTACTTGCGTGGCCGAAAGGAGTAAAGGTTCTATGGGTCCGCTATGTACTCACGGTCTCGCAAACGCCGGCTCTTTTGCGGTCTAAGCCATATGACCTCGACCCTCTAGACCCCCTTGTTGCTTGCGAAACGCGACACACTAATCACGAACTACGTCGGGCCGCCAGCATGACGTTGCGGACGCGCTTGCGGACGCGCTTGCGGTCGTGACGGCGGAGCTCGACCGTGATGTCGTGGTGTTTGCAGACGGCCGACAGCCAGGAATTGGTGCGATGGAACCAGGTATACATCTCTTCGCTGGTCAGGAAGATGCGTCCGCGTTTTACTAGGCCCAATTCCTTCAGGAAGACGAGTTTCAGGACGTCGTTCGCCAACTTCCTCTTCTGCCCTGGTTTAGGTGAGTCGAATTCACCGGTATCGCTTTGGCAAATCTCAATGGCTTCTTGGGCGGCCTCGTGCCAACCGTCGACTTCGACGGTATAAGCTTGCCCGCCGTCCTCAAATTTGAAGATATGACCATGCTGAAACCCTGGCGGCAGGAGTTCCGCCTCGGCGTTGCGTAGGAAATCGGTGTTCGACATGGAGGAAGCAGGCTGACTGCTCCCAGTGTCTTAAGTCTCTTTGAGTTGTTTTTCAATCGAAGACCATTTTTTCATCATGAACTTCTTGATTTCCGGGACTTCTTTCTTGCTGATGTCTTTCGTTTTGACGTAATAAGCCATGACCTTGTCCACAAGGTCCTCGTATTTGCTCTTGGTTATGTTCTCGGCGTTTTTTAGCTCCTTCATGAGCTTTTTTTGGAGAACGGCTGTCTTCTTCTCGACGTTTTTCATCAGCTCCTTACCCTTCTTCGTCTGGACGAACAGGCCGGCGGCGACGCCGATGGCCGTGCCGATCATCAGGCCGAGTCCAAGGTAGGATGATTTTTTTTCTGGCATAAGATTTTTAGCTTGCTTGATTAAGTCGGTTCGATTTTACAGGTTTTCCGCAGACTCTTCAAATCCGCTCAGGCTGTGCCGCCGAGCAGGCGACGGGCGATGACCTTCCCCTCCTCTACGCCGGGTTGGTCATACGGATTTATGGCATAGAGATGTCCGGCTAGAGCCGTGGCGATTTCGAAGAACATGAACATGGCGCCGACGCTTTCCGGCGAGATTTCTGGTACTGCTAAGGTACCGTTCGGCCGTTTGTTGGCGCGTAGAGATTCGGCCGTGCCCGCCAATTCGGCATGGATGATTTTTTGGAGCCTGATCCCGGACAGATATTCCAGGCCTGGCAGGAGTTTGGCTGAATCCGGGACCTTCAATCCCCTGTCGAACTTTGTAACTTTGATGAACGTCACGGTCTTGTTGTTCGGTCCTTCATTATAGAGCTGGATCTGCGAATGCTGGTCGGTTGCGCCTAGCGCTGAAATCGGCGTCGGCCCGATATGAACCACGTCTCCGGCAAGGTTAAACTTTTTGCCGAGGCTTTCGGCCCAGATTTGGCGGTACCAGTGTCCCATTTCGCGCAGTCGTGAGCTATATGGCATCAACACATGGATATTCTGCCGACGTTCGGTATCGGCTAGGAATTGCAGGAGTGCAAAGATAGATGCTTCATCGGTTGCCTGTTTGCCTTTGGTGAAGTTTGTTCGGATTTGGGCCGCGCCTTTGAGCAGGCCTACGATGTCGATACCGGCGCAGGCCAAGGGGAAGAGTCCGACAGCGGTCATGACCGAAAACCGGCCGCCGATGTTGTCTGGAACCGGCAAAGTGTCGTAACCGAAACGTTGGGTTAGTTTGCGTAATGCACCGCGCTCACGGTCGGTCGTGGTTACGATGTGCGCCGCGTGCTTCTTCTCGCCGACGGCCTTGATGAGCTTCTCGCGGGCGATCAGGAAGGCCGACAGCGGCTCGATGGTGTCGCCGGATTTCGAGATGATGTTGATGAGCGTCTTCTGCCAATCCAAGCCGGCCAGCGTCTCGTGCAGTTCGTCCGGGTCGGTGTTGCTGCCGGCGAACGCGAGCTTCATCCCGCCTTTGGCCGTATGCTTCAACGCCTGGTAGGCGGCCTTAGTACCCAGATCCGAGCCTCCAATGCCCAGCACGAGGCAGGTGTCGAAAGTTGATTTGCGTGCGGCCAATTTTCGGATGCGCTCCACGAGCGGTTTGTCGTCCGGGCAGCCAAGCCAGCCTTGCTGACGGTTTTTCCATTCGGCCAGGACGCTATTCTTTGCTTCGGTCAAACGTTTAGCGTTGATCTCGAGGAATTTTTCATCTGCTCCATGTAAACCGACGGCCGGCCGAAGCATGTTGCGGAAATCGTAAGCGAGATATTTCATGGTCATAGGTGTTATTTCGTCACGGCGCTCGTGTCGTAGCCGTAGACTTTTTCAGGGATGTCGCCGACGAAGCGGACGCCGCCCGGCTGAATCTCGACCTTCTCGACCTTCAGTCCGTCGATCCCGGCCAGGATGTGATTGACGTAGCCGATGAATTCCTTTTTGGCCTGGGCTACAATCGGCGCCGGTACCCGATAATCGCCCACCTTCAGGTCACTGATCGAGATGTCAAACGAACGCGGCCCCGTATTCCAGAGCGAGCCTTTGACGTAGACCGGACCTGATACCGGCACGCGCGGATCGGACACGATACCCGACGCTTCAACCTGGTTGTTGGCCTCGAACTTGATTTGCACGTTATGGAACGGGCCTCTTTTGGAGTTGGCCAGGTTCTGGATGGAGCTGATTTCGGCCGAGGAAAAAGTCTGGTCAATATGCCGCCGGCCTTCGGTTCTGAAAATCGAGCCGAGATATAGGAAGGTGATTTCGTTGACGTAAACCCCGGCTTTCTTGGTCACCGCCTCATCATAATCGGTGTGCGAATACTTGACGCCCAGGTCGACTTGTTTGCCGTGCGTTACGCGCCAATAAGCGTATCCGATATAGGCTCCGATACCTAAGATGACGATCAGGATTGCCAACAGCACGTATTTGATGAATTTCATAGTTTCAGATGTGATTCTTGCTTTTGATCTACCTCCGCCGCTAACCGACAATCTCGAATCCAGTATAGTTTTCCAGTGGACCTTCCACAACTTCGAGGCTTTCCACGACGGCCAATTCCGGTCCGTGCTTGATCCATTCGGCGAAGGTATCCAGGGCCTCCTGCTCGCCTTCGGCTTCGACGGTCAGGGTTCCGTCTGGTTCGTTTCTGGCGAAACCGGTGAGACCCAGCTCCTCCGCCAGGCGTTTGGCCGAAGGCCTGAAGAAAACACCTTGGACGCGGCCCGCGATGCGGAAATTGAGATGCTTCGTCTGAATATCGGATTTAAGCATGGCGTGTCGTCATTGCGTGAGATGCCGTTCGAACCAGTCTCGGGCCAGATCCGCGACCCGTTCCAGCGCTCCCGGTTCCTCGAAAAGGTGGGTTGCGCCGGGGATAATGGAGATTCTCTTGACGCACCGAAGTTCGGCAAACGCCACACGGTTAAGTTCGATGACTTCGGTGTCGGCGCCGCCGACGATAAGCAAGGTCGGCGCCGTGACTCGGGGCAGGCCGTCCATGGCCAAATCGGGCCGGCCGCCGCGCGAGACCACCGCCCGGATGCGGTCTTTCAATTCGACGGCGGCCAGAAGCGCGGCCGCGGCTCCGGTGCTCGCCCCGAAATAGCCGATGGGCGTGTCCGGAAGTTTTCTCCCAGCCCACCTAGTCGCGGCGACGAGGCGCTTGGTCAGCAACCGGATGTCGAAACGGTTGGCGTACGTCTCGTCTTCCGTTTCGGTCAGGAGGTCGAAGAGCAAGGTTGCGAATCCCGCAGCCTGCAATCCCACGGCCACGGCGCGGTTGCGCGAGCTCAAGCGGCTGGAGCCGCTGCCGTGAGCAAAGACGACCAGGCCGCGAGGCGCTTCAGGCGTTTCCAAGATGCCTTTAAGTCCTGTCTGGCCGACTTTGATCTTGACCTCGGCCATATCAGCGGCTGTAGAGCCCGATCAGTTCGGCTTGGTCCAGGATATGGCCCTGCATGGCGGCTTCGACTTCTGTCTTTTTCGCGCCCGCCTTCAATCCGAGCAGTGTATCCAGCGCGTAGAGCTTGAAGAAATAGCGATGCTGTCCATTGGGCGGGCATGGTCCGCCATAGGTCAGGGTATTCGCCGAATTCTTGCCGTGCGTCCCGGCAGGCTCTTGACCTTCGGCGACACCTTGCGTATCCCCTGGCATATCGAACACGATCCAATGGTCCCAAACGCCGCTGGGCGCATCTGGATCATCCAGGATGAGTACCAGGCTCTTGGTGCCGGTCGGGATATCCCCAAAATCCAGCGGCGGGATGACGTCTTGGCCGTCGCAGGTGTATTTGGGCGGAATGGGCTGGTTGTGGCCGAAGGCCGGACTGGTGATGCGCATAGTGGTTGGTGTTAAGGATGGCATTCGCGGCTTGACCGACGACGCGGATGCGCCGCTCCCGGTAGGCGTCCGGGCGGCGCAGCCTGCCGCTATGGTCGTGAGCAGAATGCAACATGAGAGGCACAGGAAACGTCGCGGCATAGTCCCGGAACACCTACCAAGCATTGCTAAGGTTATAGTAGCACAAGATAAGCTAATCGGTGCATTGCTAAGTTGAATCCTTTATGCTTTTGAGCAATTCCTTCGTCATTGAGATAACAGGTAGGTCGCGACGATGGCCGCGGTCTCGCCGCGCAGGATGCGCGGACCGAGCGTTGCAATGTTGAAGCCTTTGGCCCGTCCCAGTTCGAGTTCTTCCTCGTTCCAGCCGCCTTCCGGTCCGATCCAAGCCGCGAGAGCTTTTACGGATTTCGCCGGCGGCATCTTGAACTGTGTGCCTGAAGAGTCGAACATGAAATGGACCGCGTCCGACGCGGCGTTTTCGACGGCGATGGCAAACCGCGACGGGGACCTGACGACCGGGATGCGACCGCGTCCGGACAGCTCGGCGGCCTCTTTCGCAATTTTCCATAGGCGCTCAAGCTTAACGTCAGTTTTTACAGTTCGCGCAGTGATGAGTGGGATAATTTCAGTAGCGCCGACTTCGGTCGCCTTTTGGATGACTAAATCGAAATTTTCGTGTTTTAGGATGGCGCAATACAAGGCGACCGCGTGTTTCGGTTCTGCGGCATTCACCAGCCTGTCTTGGATGCCGACCTCGACTGTTTTCTTGCCGATGTCGAGGATAACGGCCAAGGCGTCGTTTCCCTGCCCGTCGCCGAGCCATATCTGTTCCGTCGGTTTCAGCTTCAGAACGTTGCGGATTTGGTGCGATTCCTCATCCGGCAGTTTGAGCCGGTCGGCCTTAAGATCAAAATTGCCGATGAATCTATGGATCTTCATACATCGCACTTGACCGCCTCGAGGTACATAAAGAGCGGGATTTCTTTCCGCGCTACGTTCTCAGCCTTGGCCCGCGGTCCGGAATCGCTTTTGCGGTGTGAGACCCATTCCTCCATGTTGCGGATGTGAAATCCGGCGGCGCGCAGCCATTTGAAATAAGTCTGGAGCGGCCGATGATACGACCAAGTGATTTCTCCCGTGTCAAAACCGGGATGCATCTTGATTTCGGCTTTAGTCTCGGAGAGGTAGCGGTCGATGCGCCGGAACTGGACGCCGTCACGGTCGTCGAACCCCCAGGCGCTGGCTTGCGGCACGCGGAACGCCGGATGGTTCAAAACGAGATGCAACGAGCCGCGTTGCTTGAGTACGCGCGCGGCCTCGATCAGGGCTTCGTTGGCGTTGTAAATGTTCTGGATAGCCAGGACACAAATGACTTTATCGAATTTGTTGTCAGCGAACGGCGTCTCATGCGCCGGCGCGATTTTGAAATCGATCTTCAGGCTCGGCGAAAGCGTCTTGGCACGCGCAATCAGTTCTGGCGAAATATCTACTCCAGCGACCCCGGCTCCAGTGTGTGCGAGCTCGCGGCTAAAAAAACCTTGGCCGCAGGCCAGATCGAGAATCGCTTCACCTTTGGCGGGTGCGACTAAACGCATCAGATTGGGCAGTATGACTTCGCGTTGGAAAGTGCCGCTAGAGGTCTCTAACAAATCAGAATACCAATCCGCGACCTTGCCCCAGGACGTTTTCGCCGTTTGAGTTCTGGGGGCTGGACGTTGGGGTTTAAACGGTTGCAGTGGGCCGCGGCGGAAAGGCTTGCTTGGATACGGGTTCATGCCTGGATTTTAGCCCAAAATCCGGCTTTCACCAAATTACAAGCCCGCGAAAGCGCGCAGGAATTGGCGGACCGTGTCTCGGTATATATTTATCGACGTTATGTCCACCCATTCGTCTTTCCCGTGGTGGCCGTCGCCGATGGGCTGGCTTAAGATGACCGGTATCTTGAAAGGCATGAAGAAGCGGGCGTCGGACGAGCCGTGTTCCAGGATAAAATTTGGCGTTCCGCCCTGACTGCGGATGGCTTCGGCATAAGCCATGACTGCTGGATGATCCTGCGGCACAAAAACCATGGGTTCGTCGAGCAACTTTTTGAGTTCTATCCCTTCGGGCAGACGTGCAGAAATTTCGCTTATGATCTTCTGCGGATCGTCATGTTCCGTCAACCGGATGTCGCAGACCGCGCTGGCCGAATCCGCGACTTTGTTGGCCGCGGCGCCGCCTTCGATCAGGCCGACGTTGCACGTCGCGATCCAATGGTCTTGAGGATGTTCCGACGTCGCGACAAAGAGTGTTTGGATTGATTCCAGCGCGCGGTTCAGTTTTAGGATGGCGTTAGCGCCTTGCCAGGGAGTCGAACCATGCGCCGCCTTGCCGTGTGAGACGAGTTTTAGCCACAGCACACCTTTTTCTTTCAGGACAATGTTGCGCCAGTCTTTGCCGCCGTCCGGCAAGATGACGACCTGCGGCCGTAGCCCCTGTTCCAGAAGGAATTTTGAACCGTTGAAGCCGCCGGACTCCTCGTCGGTCGTCACCAAGAAACCGAGCTCGCTGTTCGGGCCGATCTCCGCGGCGAGATGCATGAGCGCGGCTGTGCCGCTCTTCATGTCCAGAGCGCCTCGACCGTAAAGCCGGCCGTTGTCTTCGCGCGGCTCGAACTGCCTATCGTCGCCTGGTACGACGTCCAAATGCGCCGCGAGAAGCACTTTGGGTTTCAGGTTTTCGCCGAAATAGAGCGATTTACTTCCGTTGCAGACGTAGTCCTTGGCAGACCAGCCAGCTTTTATCATAAAATCCTGAACATACTCCAAACAGCGCTTGATCTCCTCGGGTCTGTCCGGCGTCGTTCGGAAACGGATCAGGTTTCGCGTAGTGTCTAGGATGTTCGTCACATTCGGCATAAACGTTTCTAAAGATAACCCAATTGTAGAGAAAAGTAAGGGAGGGGGCGGTTATCCCGCCCCCTCACGGAGGTCAGAACGGAAGATCGGCGGCCAGCCGTTGCATCTTCTCGTTATACTCCATGGCCCGGCGGAAGGTATCGGCCAGGACCACATAGCCCATCGAACCGCCGGCGGGCGGGATGGTGACAACCGTGCCTTCGCCGGTATCCGGATCCCAATGCAGATTCCTGTCGGCCATCAGTTGGCGGACCATGCAAAAATCCGTTTTTTTCCCGATCTTAAGTGCGTCGTTCGAGACGGTCACAACGCCTTGGGCGTTATCGGCCCGCAGGCGGCGCTTGATCTCGTTGACGTGGATCATGCCGCCGTAGCGGAAGTTACTCTCGAAGGCGATAAGCGAACCGTCATGCAGAATGCCCCAGTCAATGCCGCAGTAGCCGTAGCCCCCGCGCGACCTGACATAGGCCGCGTAGCGCTTTGCCATGCCGACCATGGCATCGACCGTCTCGATCGGCAGGCCGCTCGGCGCGATGGAACCGATGTAACAGGTTCCGGAAATGATTTGCATCGAATGCGAGATCAGACGCAGCCGGTCTGGCGTGATGCGGTAGAGAGTGGCCGGCGAATGACGGACCTTGAGGAAAGGCTCAACGAGCACGGTTTCGCGTTCCCAGATGGCGCGCGGCTGCATCCTGTCGAGCAGATACTGCTCCAGGTCTGGATTTCCGGCTTGGGCGAGAAGCTCGGCCGTCGCCTCGATGTTGCCGAAGCCGCCGGCACCGAGCGCATGGCGGAGCATCACCGAACCGGTATTATTGAAGACCGTCTGGGCGGCGCGAAGAACCTCGGACAGACCGATGACGTGCAGCGATTGCGGAACCGGGATGTTGAGCTGGCGGCAGACGTTCTGGAATTTCGCCTTGTCGTTCAGCTCGGCCACCCGGTTGTCATTGACGGTTTCCTCGGTCATGCCGTCGACTGGCAGTCCGGTTCGGCGACCGAGCTCGAAGATCGAAGGATGCTGGATGAAGGGCGTGATGCGCCAGCCGTGCCGCTTGCCCTCGCGCGCCAGCTTCTCGAGGAGTTCGTTGTCAGTCAGCATGTTTTCGACGAGCGAGAGCGGCTGGGTCGTATCGATGTAGCGCGTTTTGGGCGCGAAGGTGATTGGTCGGTAGCCGTACAGGCCGCGAAAATATTCCGCGTACTCCTCGGACAGCGGTTCGTACAGGACCGCGGCGTCATTGGGTCGCAGGTAATGGACGGCGCGCGGAGCGACGTCGATGCATTTTTGGGCGAGTTTGCCCGTGGCTTGGCCGGTCAAGGTGATGGCCTGGTCGATATTGGTCACGACGATGCCGTTATCGTAGTTGCCGACGAAGATTTGACTGTGGTTCATCTGCACCATTTTTTCGTTCTTGTCTTCGCCGTTCCCGCGCTTGGGCTCGGTCTGACAATCATGCGTTTGCATCACTTCGCTCCTTGTAGATCGTGTTGTTTTCCGTTCTGTTGGAAAGGACGCGCCTTTTTCAAGGCGGACGGTCGGCCTGATTTTAAGCCGACTATCTGCGCCGAAAAAAGCAACATCCGCCTTGTGGGCGGTGGTTGATCGAAGTCGTCGGTCAGGATTAGAATAGCCGAACAGCCACCGCACGCAGTCGGTAAATTCTAAACATAAACCCGCGGGCCGCGCTCCGCTCATCATGTAAAGCGGTGACTGGACATTCCATGTTGGAAAATTAGCGGCGGGTCGAAAATTTGTCAAGCAGCAGCGTCGTTCGAGCGACGTGGCAAGCGCTAAATTGGCCGGCTTCGAGGAGTGATATTCCGGTTGTTATGCCGGACAGAATGCCGCCGTCGGCGAGGGCGGATTGTGCGTCTTAGATGGTCTTTATGATCTCGTTGGCTTTAAGTGCTTCGTCGTCACGCCGGATGCCTACGCTCTCATAAAAAAACCCGCATTTAATGCGGGAATTTTTGTTGGCTCCGGGGCAGGGATTCGAACCCCGATAAACAGATTCAGAGTCTGTTGTCCTACCATTAGACGACCCCGGAAGGTCGAATTGTGTGGCGAGAATAACGCTTTTTTTGGCCCGCGTCAAGGCGTCCCGGTCTCCTCCACCAGCTTGCCGCCGAAGGTTTTAAGCAGGCTGGCGACCATATCATGTTTTGCCTCGTCCTTCGTCGCCGCGGCTGCGCCGACGATGCCGTCGATCTTCAATCCCGGCGCGTTCAAAGTCTGACGAATGCAATCCTCGACGATGCGCCGATTTCTGAGGTCATCCAGGATTTTTTCTTTGTGGAATGGATATTGGAAACGAAGGGTAATAAGGTTGTCCGCGACGGATATTGGCTCGCTTATCTTGAGGATGAAGGTGAGCGATGGACTTTTCTCGTCGAGCAGTTTTAACACCGCGGGCCAGCGGCCGAGGACTTGCCCGAGCGTAACCTGGATGTTTGGAGTGTCGATCGCCGCGTCCTCAACCGTCTTTTCGGAGGCGGAAGATCCGGGCCGTGTTTGTGGCTGACGGAATGGCTTCATCTCGCTGTCATTCGCTCCTCTCTTCGGCGGTTCGTCTTGCTGGCTGCGATCATCGACTGTCGATCCATAACTGTCGACTTTTTTAAAGCTTGAATGCGGCAGCATGCCGAGAGCCACGGCTGTCGCGGCTAACTCCAGGCAAAAGCGCACATCGGCGCCCTGTTTGGCGTCGCGGCGGCGTTCCATGAGCATGAGCGCCATGTCCGAGAGCTCTTCAGACGGAAAGACGCCGACAATTTTCGCTAGCGCCTTTTCCCCGTCGTCGCCGGACGCGAGCTTCATCTTCCACGACGGCAGATCGGCGGCCAGCAGGAGTAGGCGGATGGCCTGAATCAAGTCGTCGAAGAGCGGCAGGAGTGGTATCCCTTGTTCCTCGAGGTCGTCGGCGATTTTGAGCGCGGGTCCGAGTTCGCGTTTGGACCAGGTATCCAGGATCTCGGCCGCCAGCGGCAGACGCGAGATGGGCAAAACCAGGCTTGCAATCTCGGCCGTGATTTTCTTCTCACCCAGCGAAAGGAGCTGTCCTAGGAGACTTTCCGCGTCGCGGACGCTGCCGTCGGAGCGCGCGATGATGCTGGCTATGACCTCGGGCGCGACCTGGGCCTCTTCCTCGGATGCGATCCGCGCCAGTTTGGCGGCCAGCGATGCATTGTCAACGCGCTTGAAGTCGAAGCGCTGACAGCGGCTCTGGATGGTCTGCGGCACCTTGTGCAGCTCGGTCGTGACGAAGATGAAGACGGCGTACGGCGGCGGCTCCTCGATGGTCTTGAGCAGCGCGTTCCAGGCGCTCGTTGAGAGCATGTGGGCCTCGTCCAGGACGTAGACTTTGTATTTCCGGGCATGCGGCGCGAAACGCACATGCTCGACGATGGCCTCGCGGACGTTATCCACGCCAGTGTTCGAGGCTGCATCCATTTCTATAAAGTCTAACGACTTACCTGAATTGAAGTCCTGACAGGCGGCGCAGGCGTTGCACGGTTCGCCGTCCTTGCGGTCAAGACAGTTCAGCGATTTGGCGAAGATGCGGGCCAAAGTCGTCTTGCCCACGCCGCGCGGACCGGCGAAAAGGTAGGCGTGGCCGAGCTTGCCGGTTTGGGCCTCGAGGCGCAGGGTCTCTTTGATGGGATCCTGGCCGGTTATCTCGGCGAAGCGTTGCGGTCGGTAAGTGCGGCTTAGGGATGGCATACGGCGACAAGCTTACAGTCTGAAACACAAAACGTCGAGATGCTAAAAAGCGCCGTTGGCCGGCGCTTCTTTTCAATCCTGGTGTTTGATGATGTTCTCAACTGCAGCCCATTTTGACGGCGCGGCTTTGGGGATAAGGATGACGGCTTCATCGCCAATCTGGCCTTTGTGGTACGACACGGCCGCTGGCAGAACCGAGTATTTGCGTCCGTTCGCCATGACGCGCCAGTCGTTCGTAATCTCGTCGCGCGTCAGCGTGCCGACTGCGCGCTGGCGCTCGATCGGTCCAATTTGTTTATAGATGAAACTGCCGTTCGGCTGGATGGTGAGTTTCAAGATGTCGCCTTCGACCAGTTTAGACTTGGACGCGTAGTTCGGCGGCACGATGTACTGGCGGCCGTCTGATCCGACCATATTCTGGCCGTCGAAGACGCCTTCTATGATTTTACCTTCATTCGACGGTGCTAAGTATTCGCCGGAATCGCTCTCGCGCCGCTTGACCAGGTTGTCCAATTCGTCCAGTTCGCCTTCCTCGGCGCTGTCGAGGATGCGTTCTAAATTAGCCAGTTCCTCGCGTATACCGGATATCAATTTCTTGGCTAAGACTAATTTAGCATCCCAGGCGTTGATGCGGATGGCACTGTCCTCGACTTGATCAGAAGTTTTATTTTTTTCTTCGCTGTGTTTAGCCATTTTGTTTTGTCTGCCCTCTTTATGACATCAAGTGTACCACCTCTGCGGTCAAAGTTCGAATGTCTCGTCCCCGCCTTCGTCTTCCTCGCCCGAGATCATGGCTTCGATCGCACGTGAACGTTCCTGGATCTCGGCTTCTATCAGTTCACGTTTACGGCCGTATTTGTAGCGCGAGAGCTCGACAATCATCTTGGCCAACTCCTTCTCCTTAGGTCCGGGACGCGGCGCGAAAACAACCTTCATACCGAAAGGACGCGAAGCCGTGTTATCGATCAGTAAACGGGTCAGGAAATTCAGGCCCTCGACATTCACCAGGTCGTATTGGCTAAACACTGGAGCGAACTCCTTAGCCAGGAATTCGGCGTCATCCACGCCGACGCGGCCGACGCATTTGGTGCCGACGTTGCCAAAAATGGCGTCGCGGATAGTTGTGTCGCCTTTCGGCGCTAGTTGGCCGATGTATTGGTGGGCGACGATCAAGTCTAGCCCATACTTGCGAGCTTCGGACAATATAGCCGAGATGGAATCCGTCAAAAAGTTCTGGAACTCGTCAATATAAAGATAGAAATCCTTGCGCTTGCTAGGTTCCATGTCGGTGCGTGACAAGGCGGCCATTAAGATCTTGCCGACCAAGACCATACCGATGAGGTAGGCATTCAGATCGCCGAGCTTGCCTTTGGACAGGTTAAGAAGCAGGATTTTACCCTCATCCATAATCTCACGCAGTTTGAAAGCGCTTTTCTGCTGGCCAATTATTGGTCGCATGATGTCGTTGGCGATGAAGGGCGTAAGTTTGGAAGTGATGTACGGCACCATGTTCTGGAGCGATGCTTCGCCGCCGGCTTTTTGCGCTTCCTTTATCCAAAAGTCCTTTACGACTTGGGTCTTGCATTTGCTTAGTTTGAATGCGCGAAATTCCTCGTCGGCCAGGACTTTCGGAACCTCCATGAGCGTTGAGCCGGATTCCGGATGGTCCATGAGTAGAATCATGGCGTTGCGCATGTATTGCTCAAACATCGGGCCGCCCGTCGCCTTGAGGTCGTACAATTTGTCGAAGATCTTCAGCATTTCGTTGATGACGAAGGTCTTCTGTTCCGGATAGCGCTCGTCATATTCCAGCATATTCAGCCCCATCGGACGTTCAGTGTCGGACGGATTGAAATACACTACGTCGTCGGCGCGTTCCTTGGGCACGAAGGTCAGGCATTCGTCCGCCAAGTCGCCATGCGGATCGATGACGCACACACCGTGGCCCATCAGGATGTCCTGGCGGATGAGTGAAGCTAGGAAGGCTGATTTGCCGGCGCCCGATCCGCCGATGACATACATGTGACGGCGCCGGTCCTCGCCTTTCATTCGTATTTGATAGCGCTGTCCGCGATACTCGGAAATGCCGAGGAGGATGCCTTCGGTCGGCAGGTTGGGCGGCGGCAAGGCGCTACGGACCAAAAGCCAGTTGATCTTCGGCGTTTCGGTCACGGCTAGCGGAAAATGGTAGAGCGATGCAAGCTCCTCAGTGTTGAGTGTTAAGCGGTAGCGCGGGTCGTAATGGCGGTAGATGAAGTGGCGGATCAAGCCGCTCTGGAATGAAGGTGTTTGAGCTGTGAAAGAGTTGCCGTATTCATAGATGTTGAACTGTCCAAAAGATCCGATGATGTCTGCCAGGTAGCGCTTCGATTTTTCGGCGTTCGACGACGAGACGACGACCCGGATATTGCAGTCCAGCCCGGCCTTGGAAGACTTTTCTTCGAGACTTTTGACCATCTCTTCCTCCAGCGGTGACAGACGGTAGGCTTCGGGCTGTTTCGTCTCGCCCGGTTTGGCCATGGAAGCTAGACTGCCGATTTCTTGACCGATTTTCTTTAGTGCCCCGCCGCTGACTTCGCTCAGCTTCTTGCCTTGCTGCATGGCTCGGGCGATGCGCAAGCCTTCTTTGCGCCAGTTGGGCGGGGCACTCGAAAAGACGATCTGGACGGCCGCGCCGTCGCCTTCCTCGATTTTAGACAGGGCGTTGGTTATGGCATTTAAGGGATCGGATTCAATTTTTTTGTAGGTCTTGATCGGAAAACACGACGAGCGTTTCAACTTGAGATAACTGCCCATGATGATGCCTTTCGGCTGGAAGATGTTGTAGTCCGGCACATCCTCCACATCGGCGGCCGGGAACTGGGCGTGGATCTGCTGTTCGATGAATTCTCGGTAGGCTTTAGGCGTAACGACGTAGAATGAGATCTTGTTTTTGTTCATCACGATCTCGCAGGCGAACAGTTTTTTGCGACCGATGAGCCAGGATATGAAGCCTCTTTCGGATTTAAGGGCGCCGACCGAGGCAAAGACCGTCTCCATAACCGAAATCAGCTCCTGCACCTGCTGGGTCGATTTACTGCTCTCAACGTCTTCTTTTTTTGTCTCTTTCGGGACCCGCACGAGCAGGACTTGCAAGTTGAAGGCGACCGAAGCCCGCCCCCGGTGCATGTACAGCTGGCGAATGAACAGTAAAATGAGGAAAACCGCGGCCAAAAATCCGAGCAGGACTACGGCCAGGATGACCAGCGGATCGCTGATAAGCGACGAAAAATTCAGCGTCTGGTCCGTAGCGGCCGTTTCGTCAGGCAGGGCTTCCAGTTGGAAGAGGAAGAAAGGTATCATGGGCGTTTGTTGGCTTCCTCTTTGCGCGCCTCGACCAGGTCGACCAGCTGGTCGACCTTGATTTTCGCCTCCTGCTCGAGGAAGAATTTATTGACTCCGGGGATGCAGAGCAGCCAGTCGCGGATAAGCAGCAGCGCTTTTTTCACCTGGAGCTTCAGGTTCCTGACCATGTTGGCGATCTCCTTGGCCGCCTGTTCGCCTTTCTGCTTGAATTTTGCCTGGTCTTCCGGTGCAAGTTTTGAGTAATGTTCACCCAAACCCTCTTCGAGTATCTTTTCGACTTCGAGCGTCACTTCGTCGGCAGGGACAGCTGCCACCGGCGGCGCGGCGGCTGTTGTCGGTTGGCCTTCGATGACTCTCGTTACCAGCCCTTGTTCTATCGGCTCTTCCAGGAAGACGTCCTTGGCCTCGGGTTGCTGTTCCCTGGTTTTTTCGTCGGCTTCGATCAGGCTTTCTTCTTTCGGCAAAATATCCTCGGGTTTGAGCTTATCCGCGTTCGGTTTCAGCAGGTTTGGCATACGGCGCTATTTTACCACATGCGGCACTCAACCATCGAATAAGCCGTTTTGGCCTATCCCCAGGCCCGATTGCCGTTCAAGTCTTGCCTTCGTGATAAACTATGGTCATGCCCAAACGGCCGTCGCCGTTCATCCGCGAAAAATCGAACACGCTCATGGAATGGGTCCATTTTGAGCGGACGTCCGAAAAGGAATTGCGCGTCCTGCGCGAGCGTTTTGGTTTCCATCCTGTCGACGTTAGCGCAGTGCCGCCGCCGCTCCAGCGTCCTAAGGTCGTGTTTCGCGACGGCTACATCTTCATGATTCTACCGTTTCCGCTGTTCGATTACCGAACGCGCATTATCAACGCCTCCGAAGTCGATTTTTTCATCGCCAAGGACCGTTTAGTGACCGTTAATTCGGACGGCTTGCCTGCCATTCAGCAGGTGTTTGATAAGTTTGCTGACAAAAACGCCAAGCGCCAGGACATTGCGCATGTCCTCCTCGAACTGCTTAACACCCTCCTTGAGTCGCAATTCCCGGTGCTCATGCACTTGTCGCAGGACATTGACGAGATCGAGAAGGGACTGTTCCGGCCGGACCAGCACGAAGCCATTTTGGAGTTGCTGCGCATCAAAACCAACATCGTCAACGTGCGCAAGGCTATGCAAGGCCACAAGAAGGTCATCCGGAATCTCATCACGCAGTCCGAAGGTATTCTGCCGATAGGCCGGCTCGAAGAGTATTACAACCGGCTGGTCGA
>Ga0209018_1001435_pt1 | contig 19134 bp, 15 predicted proteins | sample YNPBryBLVA2012_FD_185814 | JGI IMG/M metagenome (GOLD analysis project Ga0209018, IMG submission 185814) | Anoxygenic and chlorotrophic microbial mat microbial communities from Yellowstone National Park, USA - YNP Bryant BLVA 2012 (SPAdes)... ...
TGAGGGGGCGAATGGATGAGGGGGCAAATGGATGAGGGGGGCTCATGGACGAGGGACAGGGGCAGGAGGTCTGGGCGCCGCCGGAGGGTTTCGTCCCGCTGCCCTCACGGGTGGCCGGGATCGAGTTGTACGCGCCGGCGCCCAAGGGCGGACCGCCGGAGCAGACGCGGTCGTTCAAGTGCCCATTCTGTGGCGGCATCACGGCCTACAGCGCGGAGCAGCGGCAACTGACCTGCGCCCACTGCGGGCGCGCGCAGGAACTGACCGCCGAGGTCGTGGGCCGGGCTGCCGAGCAGTTCGAGTTCACCCTGGAGGCGATGGAGCACGCCCGCTATGGGTGGGGGGAACAGCGCCGCGAGCTGGCCTGCGAGTCCTGCGGCGCGGTGGTCGCCGTGGCCCCGGACGTGCTGACCAGCACCTGCGCGTTTTGCGGCTCCCATCGCGTCCTGGCCCGCGACGCCGTCGGTGACGCGCTCCGCCCAACGGCGCTGATCCCCTTCGGCGTGGATGCAGAACGCTGTCAAGCCCAGTTGCGCGACTGGCTGGGGCGCGGCTGGATGCACCCGCCGGAACTGCGCAGCGTCCGTGCCCTCCATGAGATGATCGGCATCTACCTGCCCTTCTGGACCTTCGACACCCACGTCCACGCCCGGTGGCGGGCCGAGGTCGGCACGGAACGGACGGAGTTCTACTTCGAGGGTGGGGAGCGCAAGACACGCACGGTCATTGACTGGCAATGGCGGTCGGGGGGGGTAGCCATCCCGGTCCGCGACCACCTGGTGCCCGGCACGGCGCGGGTCAGCCGGCGGCTGCTCGAAAAGATTGGCCCGTTCGACCTGGGCGCGCTGGTGGAGTACGCCCCTGCCTTCCTGGCCGGCTGGCAGGCCAAGACCTGCGACGTGTCGCTGCCGCAGGCGTGGGAGACGGCAAAGGAAGAGATCCGCGAACGGGCCAGGAGGGCCTGCCGCGCCGACACCGGGTCTGTCCACGTGCGCAACTTCCAGATGACCGCCGACTTCGCCGATGAGCGCTGGCGCTATGTCCTGCTGCCGGCCTACCTGGTTTCCTACCGCTTCGCCGAGCGCATCTTCCAGGTGATTGTCAATGGGCAGACGGGCAAGGTGGCCGGGCAGAAGCCGGTCTCCTGGCTGCGGGTCTGGCTGGCGATCGCCGCGCTGCTGGCTCCAGGCCTGCTGATCAGCCTGCTGGGACTGCTGCTGTCGGTGTTCGGGTTCGGCGTGGTGTTGATCGGCGCAGGGTTCGTGGTGCTGATCGCCGGGCTGGGCGGCGCGGGGGTCGTGTTTTTCCAGGCGCGGGCGGCGGAGCAGGTGTGAGGAGACGCGGGGACGCGGAGACGCGGGGACGCGGGGACGCGGAGAGGGGGAGGAGAAGCGGTACATGGAGACGGACCTGGAGGCGGTGTGGGGGGTGCCGCTGACGGCGGCGCGTTGTCTGCGCTGCGGGGCGGCGCATCTGCTGCCGGGCGGGGCGATCCCGCCCTTGTGTCCTGCCTGCTTGCAGGGGACGGTCGAGCCGCAGCCGGCCTACCTGCGCGATGAGCCGCCCGAACAGGTGCTCCCGTACCGCCTCTCCGAGCGGCAACTGGCCGGCGCGCTGGACGAGTGGGCAAGGGGGGTGTGGTTCCGCCCTGCCGAACTGAAGGGCAGCGTGCTCGCCGCGCGCCTGCGCCGTGTTCTGCTCCCACTCTGGCTGGTGGATGGGCTGGTCGAAGGCACCTGGCGGGCGGATGTGGGATTCGACTACCAGGTGGTCAGTTCTCAGGACGCCTACCGCGACGGCAGCGGCTGGAGCTCGCAGGAGGTGCGCGAGACGCGGGTGCGCTGGGAACCGCGCGCCGGGCGCATTCACCGGCGGTACGAGAACCTGGCCGTGCCGGCGCTGGACGGCCATCGCGCGCTGATGGCGCGGCTGGGCGATTTCGACCTGGGGCAGCGCGCCGCCTACACGCCCGAGGCGGTGCAGGGCGGCGCCGTGCGTATCCCCGACCGGGAGCCGGAGGCCGCCTGGCCCGACGCGCAGGCCAGCTTCGTCCGCGCAGCGCAAGAGGACTGCCGTCAGGCCGCCGGCGCCGAGCACATCCGCGACTTCGCGCTGCAGGCGGAGTACCGCGAGCGGCAGTGGACGCAGATGCTGCTGCCGACGTACGTGACCTGGTACTGCGAGGGGGAGCAGGCCTGGCCGGTGCTGATCAACGGGCAGAGCGGGCGGATCAGCGGGACGCGGCGGGCGTCGCCGCGCCAGGCCGGCGTCCTGGCGCTGCTCCTGGGCGGCCTGGCCCTGCTGCTGCTCCTGCCCGGCGGGCTGCTGGCCCTGGCGGGCGCCGTCTTCCCACCTCTGGCGGTCCTCGGCGGGCTGCTGCTGATCGTCGGAGCCGTGCTGGCGCTGCTTGCCCCGTTGCCGGTCATCGGGGTGTGGGTGCACAACCGGCGCAGGTAGGCAGGGGGCCGGGGAGGCTCCCGGCCCCCCCCGTGTCAATAGGCTGGGGCCAGTTCGCTGCGACTCGCCCCGCCCGCTTCACGGTAGCTGATCTGCCAGTACGGCGCCCAGGCCAGGGCGAACGTGTCCACCATGATGTCGGTGCGGCGCGGGGTAATCGCCACGGTCTCGAACTGCGCGATCTCGTCGCCCCAGCGGGCGCGGACTGCTTCCACCTTTTCCCGCATCTCCGCTTCGAGCTCGCTGAGCTCCTGCTTCAGCGTCTCGATGGTCTCGGCGGTCTCCTCCACCTTCATCTTTGCCATCTGTGCCTGACGCTGTCGGCTGAGGGCGGTGGAGGCCACCCGCGTCGAACGCCGGCCCATGAACATCCCCACGACCGACTCGCCGACCGAGATGACCGTCTCCCGCTGGCGCGCCTGGGCCTCGGCCTGCTTCTGGGCCAGCGTCGCCTGAGCGCGGCGCAACCGGTCGCGCAGGGTCTGTAATCGCTTGCTGTACTGCTGCTCGATCTTGTCCACCTCCGCATCCCGCTGCTCGCGCGCCGTCTGCTGCAGGCGGGTGCGGAAGTCCCGCTCGTTCTCGTTGGGCTGGGAGTAGGCGTTCAGCGCGGCGCTGTACAGCAGCGTCAGACGGCTGGTGCGGTAGAGGTGGTCGGACAGGGATTTCTTCAGCGCGGCGAACTCGGCCGGCTGGTTGATCGTCTCGGGCAGCTCGTCGAAGGTCGCTTCCGGTTCGGGCCGGTCGCCCAGTTCCTGTGCCGTGATGGTCAGCGCTTCGGCGCGCTCCCAGGTCGGCGCGCCGGCGCTGCGCGGCGGCGCGGCCAGGAGGGCGAAGTCCTGCCACTGGTTGACGCTGCGCCGCTGGTCGAAGAACAGGAGACGGCCCATCCCCAGCAGCGCCGGGACGTAGATCAGGGCGCGGCTCTGCAGGTCCGCCTGCCCGCCCGTGCGGGCCTCGATCTCGGCGGCGACGGCAGACACCCCCTTGCGCACCGGCAGGTAGACCTGAGCGATGTCGGGGGGCAGGGCAGGCGGGACGTTGGCTGGCCGGGCCGCAGCGGGAGCGGGACGGGCCGCGGCGGCGACGGGGGCGACGGGGGCGACCGCGCCCGTCGCCGGAGCGACCGGCTGGTCCGGCCCGCGGTCGCCCATCAGATCCCGCACCTGCGTGCGGGTCAGCGGGCCGCGCAGGTAGCTCATCGCCCAACGGGTCTGGAAGAGCACCGGCGCGCCGCCGTGGACGTTGTGGAGCAGGAAGACACGCTGGCCCAGCCCAGATACGGCGCGGTCGAGGGCGGCCCGATCCACCCCTTGTCCCGCCGCTGCCGCCGCGCCCTCCAGCCCGTCCAGCACGCGCAGCTTGTCCCGCTCCGTCTGTAACCGACCGATGAACCACGTCCCGGCGTTGGCCAGCCCCTTGTAGTCCAGGTCCACCGGGTTCTGGGTGGTCAGCACGACCCCCAGGCCGAAGGCGCGGGCCTGTTTGAGGAGGGTGAGCATCGGCAGTTTGCTCGGCGGGTTGGCGACCGGCGGGAAGAAGCCGAAGATCTCGTCCATGTACAGCAGGGCGCGCAGGCTGGTCGTGCCCGGCTGGGCGCGCATCCAGGTGATGACGTGGTTGAGCAGCATGGTGACGAAGAACATACGCTCGGCGTCATTGAGGTGGGCGATGTAGAAGATCGAATGGCGCGGACGACCGTCGGGCGTGGCGAAGAAGCCGGCGATGTCCAGTGGCTGTCCCTGCACCCAGCTCTGGAAGCCCGGCGCGGCGATGATGTTGTTCAGGCTCATCGCCAGCCCGAAGCGGTCCTTCTGCGGGAAGAAGGTGTCCACGTCGAACACCCCCAACTGGCGGATCGGCGGGTTCTGGATCGCCTGGATCAGCGCGGCCAGGTCCAGGTCGGCGCCCTGCCGCCAGAAGTGTTCGAACAGATTGCTGAGCAGGATGTGCTCGCGGGAGCGCACGGGGTCGGCCTCGACGCCGATCAGGCCCAACAGCGCGCTGACCGTGCCCTGGATGCGCTCGCGCAGCAGCTCGGCGTCGTCTTCCCAGGCGGCGGCGGGCGGGGCGGCGAAGGAGCGGAGCACGGAGACGGGGATGCCGGCGTCGCTGCCGGGGGTGTAGATGGCGAAGTCCGCCGAGCGACGCAGCAGGTCGATCCGCGCCCCGTCCTGCCCCCAATCGGCCAACCCCTTGCGCCAGGTCTCTGCCTGCCTGGCGGCGAACTCGTCCTTGCTCAGCCCCTTGCGGCGGGCATCGTCCACGTTGATCCAGGGGCGGAAATCCTCCGCGCGCAGCTCCGGGAAGGTCAGCAGCAGGTTGGTGATGTCGCCCTTGGGGTCAATGATGATCGCCGGGACGCGGTCAATCGCCGCCTCTTCCAGCAGGACGACGCACAGCCCGGTCTTGCCGCTGCCGGTCATCCCCACGCAGACGGCGTGGGTGGTCAGGTCACGGGCATCGTACATCACCAGTTGATCGAGTAGCTTGCCGCCTGCCGGGTCGTACTCCTTGCCCAGGTAGAACGCGCCGAGTTTCTCGAAGTCCATCGTTTCCCCCTCCAGTGGTTAGTGGTTAGTGGTCAGTGGTCAGTGATCAGTGGTCAGTATAGCCCAGAGTGGGGCAGAAGTCAAAAATTGACTTTTCGGCCTGGCTGTGTTAGAACCGTGGCAGGGAAGGTGCCGGTCAGGAGGCAGGTGGGTGAGTGAAGAATCGCGTCCCAAACTGCGCGTTGTTGATCTGCGTCCCATTATCCACCAGGGCCGCCCGGCTGTGCTCGTCTCCGACCCGCTGCGGTTGACCGACCGGGTGCTGGTCGTTCCCCAGCCGTTGGTCCCGCTGCTGATGCTGTGCGATGGCACGCGGGACGTCGGCCGGCTGCGGGCGGCGGCGGCGCTGCGTTTCGGCCTGCGCGTCGGCCCGGAGGCGGTCGAGGAGCTGGTGTCTGCCCTGGACAACGCGCTGCTGCTAGAGAACGAGCGCTTCGCTGGGGCGCTGGAACGGGCGCGCGCTGACTACCACGCTGCCCCCTTCCGTCCGCTGACCCACGCCGGCCAGTCGTACCCCGCCGACGTGGATGAGCTGCGGGGTTGGCTGGGCGAGCAACTGGCCGCCGCCGACGTGGGGCCGGCCGGCCCGCACATCCGTGGCGTCATCAGTCCGCACATTGACTTCCTGCGAGGGGCGCCGGTCTACGCCCGCCTCTGGAAGCGGGCGGCGGAGGCGGCGCGGGCGGCTGACCTGGCCATCCTGCTGGGCACCGATCACAACGGCGGCGCGGGCCGCGTCACCCTGACCCGTCAGCACTACGCGACGCCCTTCGGCGTGCTGCCCACGGCGCGGGAGATCGTGGACGAGCTGGCCGGCATGCTGGGGGAGATAGCCTTCGCCGAGGAGATCCACCATCGCAGCGAGCACTCGCTGGAACTGGCCGCCGTCTGGCTGCACTTCGTCCGCCAGGAGATGCCCTGCCAGACGCTGCCGATCCTCTGTGGTTCGTTCGCCGGCTTCGTCGGCGCGGCGGGCGATCCGCAGGACGATCCGACCTTCGCCGCGCTGACGGACACGCTGCGACGGGCGACGGCGGGCCGACGGGTGTTCGTCGTCGCCGCCGCCGACCTGGCCCACGTCGGCCCGGCGTTCGGCGGTCCAGCGCAATCACCGCTCGACCGCGCCCGCCTGGAGACGACCGACCGTGAGCTGATCGAGCGGGCCTGTGCCGGCGACGCGGCGGGGTTCTTCGCCGCGATCCGGCGCGTGGGCGACCGCTGCAATGTCTGCGGCCTGCCGCCGATCTACCTGGCGCTGCGGACGCTGGGGCCGCTCGCCGGCGAACTGGTGGGCTACGCCCAGTGCCCCGCCGACGACGAGGGCACGTCGTGGGTGTCTATCTGCGGGGTGGTGCTCGGTTGAGATGGATTGTCTGGAACTGGCGATGGAGCTGGTCTGGGCCGCGCTGGGGGCGGTCAACCCGGCGCGGGCGGTCGCCCATGTCCTGCGGGTGACGCCCGACGCGGCCCTCCAGGTGGCCGGGCGGGCCTATGACCTGTCCACGGTGGGTCGGCTGGTGGTGATCGGCGCGGGGAAGGCCGGCGCGGGGATGGCGACAGCGGTCGAGGCGCTGCTGGGCGAACGTGTCGCCGCCGGCTGGGTCAACGTGCACCGCGGCGATCCACTGCCCGCCGGGCGCCGCATCCACCTCCATCCCGCCGGCCACCCCCTGCCGGACGCGGACGGGCTGGAGGGGACGCACCGCATCCTCGACCTGCTGGACAGCCTCGGCGCGGGCGACCTGGCGCTGGTGCTCATCTCCGGCGGAGCCTCGGCGCTGCTGGAACAGCCGGTCGCCGAGGTGACGCTGGAGGAACTGCGTCAGCTCACCGACGCGCTGCTGCGCAGCGGGGCAGCCATCGGCGAGGTCAACGCCGTCCGCAGGCACCTCTCCCAGGTCAAGGGCGGGCAACTGGCCCGCCGCATCGTCCGGCGCGGGGCGGCGGCGGCGGTGCTGGTGCTCTCGGACGTGGTCGGCAATCCGCTGGAGGCGATCGGTTCCGGCCCCTGCGCGCCCGACCCCAGCACCTTCGCCGACGCCTGGGCGGTGCTGGAGCGGCGCGGGCTGCTGGCGACCGTCCCGCCTGCCGTGCGGGAGCACCTGGAGCGGGGCCTGCGCGGGGAAGCGCCGGAGACTCCCAAGCCGGGCGACCCGCTGTTCGAGCGGGTGCAGCACGTCGTCATCGGCGACAACCGGACGGCGGCGCAGGCGGCGGTCGAGCGGGCGCGGGCGCTGGGCCTGCACGCGCTGCTGCTGACCACCTACCTGGAGGGCGAGGCGCGGGAGGTAGGCCGCGTGCTGGCCGGGCTGGCGAAGGAGGAGGCGGCCTGCGGCCGGCCGCTGCCGCGCCCGGCCTGCCTGGTGCTCGGCGGCGAGACGACCGTGACCGTGCGCGGGGCGGGACGGGGCGGGCGCAATCAGGAACTGGCCCTGGCCGCCGCGCTGGCCCTCGACGGCTGGCCGGACGTGATGGTGGTGGCACTGGCGACCGACGGCGTGGATGGCCCGACCGATGCCGCCGGGGCCATCGTCAACGGCGAGACGGCCGCCCGCGCCCGCGCCGCCGGCCTCGACCCCGGCGCGCACCTGGCGCGCAATGACGCCTATCCGCTCCTGACTGCCCTCGGCGCCCTGATCATCACCGGCCCGACCGGCACCAATGTCAACGACCTGGCCTTCGTGCTGGCGTTTTGAGCCTGCCGATGCTATAATCATCGCGGGGTGACTTCCCCTCCTGAGGAGGTGCCATGCGGATTAACCGTCTGCTGCTTGCGCTCTTCCTGCTCCTGGCGCTGCTATCCGGCTGCCGGCGGGCGGAGGAGGGCACGCTGCTTTTCCGCGATCGCTTCGGCAACGAGAATGGGGGATGGGGGAGCGAGAGCCAGAGCACGTTTGACCGTGGCTACCAGCGGGGCGAGTATTTCATCGAGGTCTACGAACCCGATTGGCTCGCCTGGGCGCGCCCGCACGAGCGCTTCACGGACGTGGATATCGAAGTGGAGGCCCACCAGGTCGCCGGTTCGCCCGATGGCCACTTCGGCGCCCTCTGCCGTTTCCGCGCTCCCGACGATTTCTACTACTTCGCGGTCAGCGACGATGGCTACTACGCGATCATGCGGGTGGAGAACGGCGAGGCGGAGGTGCTGACCGGCGACGGTATGCTGCCCTCGGCGGCGATCCAGACTGGCGGGGCGGTCAATGTCATCCGCGCGGTCTGCATGAGGGAACAGCTCACGCTGTACGTGAACGATGAACAGGTGGCCAGCGTGACCGATGACGCGTTTCAGCGGGGGGACGTAGGCCTGGGCGTGGGCGCGGGGCCGGCAGGCGCCATCCGCGTCCATTTCGATAACTTCACCGTCGCCGCGCCGTAGGAAAGTCGGCTGATGGAGCAGATGAAGCAGGAGACTACCGAGGAGGCCAGGCCATGAAACAAGCGCTGCTGCTGTTCGCGCTGACCGCGCTGCTGGCCGGCTGTGGCGGTGGCGGCGGCGCTGCCGGTCTGCCCTGGAGCGACGATTTCTCGTCCCTCTCGACTTGGCAGGCCGAGTCGGACGCCGCAGCCCAGGTGAGCGTGGAGGCCGGCGTGCTGCGCGTCTTCGTCGCTGTGCCCAATCAACTGGCCTGGGCGACGGCGGGACGCGACCTGCGCGATTTCCACCTCACGGTCGAGGCCACCCAGATCGCCGGCCCCGACGATAACGAGTACGGCGTGTTGGTCCGTCTCCAGGACCCGGCCAACTTCTACCGCTTCTCCATCAGCGGCGATGGGTATGTTCTGGTGGACAAATTCGTCGCCGGCCAGATGGAGCTGATGGGAGCGACCTGGACGCCTGCAGAGGCGATCCGGCAGGGGGAGGCCAGCAACGTCCTGGAGGTCATCTGCCGGGGCGACGAGATGACCTTCATCGTCAACGGCAGCGAGGTGGCCCGCGTGCGTGACACGACCTTCACCCACGGCGACATCGGCCTGTACGCCGGGACGTTCTACGAGGGCGGGGTGGAGGTCCAGTTCGACAATCTGCGCGTCACGGAGCCGTGAGATGACGGACTGCATCTTCTGCCGGATCGTCCGTGGCGAAGCCCCTGCCCGCATTCTGTATCAGGACGAGGAGGTCACTGCCTTCCATGACATCCATCCTGGCGCTCCGGTGCACATCCTGATCGTTCCCAATCGGCACATCGTCAGCGCGGCCCAGGTGGATGCGGGCGATGAGCCGTTGCTGGGCAAGCTGTTCACCGTCGCCCGCCGCGTGGCCGAGGAGGTCGGCATTGCCGAAGGTTATCGCCTGGTGGTCAACAACGGCCGCTCGACGGGCCAGTCGGTCTTTCACCTGCATATGCACCTGCTCGGCGGCCGGCGCTTCCACTGGCCGCCGGGGTAGGAATACTGCCGCGGAACGGAGAACACAGAGAAAGGGTAACTGCCTACCCTCCCGCAGGTTCGGGCCCAATCTCCACATTACAGTGCGCCGCAATGGGTTACTCGCTCTCTTGCCGGCTGCTTTCTAACCTGCGGGAGAGTGGCGGGTAGGTACTTACGAGAAAGGAGAAAAGAGGATGTTGGTACGTGACCGGATGACTCCGAATCCCACCACGGTCAAGGTGTCCACCAGCGTCAAGGAGGCCCTCGAACTGGTTCGCAGCCGCCATTTCCGTCACCTGCCGGTGGTGGACGAGGAGGGCAAGCTGGTCGGCATCACCACGGAAAAGGACCTGGTGTATGCTTCGCCGCGCCCCCACCTCTCGCTCAGCATCTTCGAGATTGATTACCTGCTCTCGCGGATGAGCGTGGATCAGGTGATGAAGCGGGAGCCGATCACAGTCTCCCCCGACCTGCCGATCGAGGAGGCGGCGCGGGTGATGATTGACCACCGCATCGGCAGCCTGCCGGTGGTCGAGAACGGCGAACTGGTCGGGATCATCAGTGATACGGACATCTTCCGTGTGCTGGTCGAGGGGTTGGGCGGCGGCCATCCCAGCTTGCGCGTCACCGTGCGGATCCCGGAGCAAGTCGGCAGCCTGGCGCGTATCGTGGACGGTATTGCCGCGCTCGGCGCGAATATCTACACGCTGGGCACCTTCTTCGGCGAGCGCCCGGAGGATCGCATCATCGCCTTCCGCGTCGAGGGGGTCGAGCGGGACGCCGTGGTACAGGCGATGGAGGCGTGCGGCGCGCAGATCCGCCACGTCTGGGAGCCCGCTTGACACTTTTCCTACCGCTGTTATAATAGCTTGAAATCTGACCTGCGCGGGGAGGGGGTGAGCATCGGTGACCAGGGTGACATCTGAGGAGGGCGAACCGTTCGATGTCCTGCTGCGGCGCTTCAACAAAAAAGTACAGAACGACCGCATCCTTTCCGAGGTTCGCCGTCGCCGTTTCTACGAGCCGCCGACGGTCATGCGCAAGCGCAAGCGAGCGGCCAAGCTGCGCAAGAGCCGTCGCACTACGATCAAGTTCCAGCAGCAACAAGGTCAATAACCCCTCCTGGTCCAGACGTAACTGCCTGCCCTCCCGCAGGTTCGGGCGCAATCTCCACATTGAAATGCGCCGCAATGAGCTGCTCGCTCTCTTGACGGTCACTTTCTAACCCGCGGGAGGGTAGCTGGTAGATTAGGTACGTCCAGACCAGAAACCCGGTTTCGCCGAGAGACCGGGTTTCTTCGTAACTGCTCACCCTCCCGCAGGTTCGGAAGTGACCGGGCAACGAGTCGGAGTGGCCACTGACGGGCGAGGTGGGCTGCCCATGGCGCCCAAACCTGCGGGAGGGTGATATGTACCCAAGGAGCAGGCGATGATCCCCAGACTCCGCATCGCCCAGATCAGCGTCCATACCTGCCCGCTGGCCACCCTCGGTGGCAAGGAGACCGGGGGGATGAACGTCTATGTGCGCGACCTGAGCCGGGAGCTGATCCGCCGCGGCCACCAGGTGGACGTGTACACCCGCTCGCAGGACCCGACCATCCCGCGCATCAGCCAGGCGCTGGGGCGGGGCGGGCGAGTGATCCATATCCCCGCCGGCCCACAACGGCCCTACTCCAAGCACCAGGTCTACGACCATCTGCCGGAGTTCGTCGCCGGGGTGCTGGCCCAGGCGGAGGCGGACGGTATCGCCTACGATGTGATCCACAGTCACTATTGGCTCTCCGGCTGGGTGGCGCGGGAGCTGCGGGAGCGCTGGGGCGCGCCGATCCTGCACATGGCCCACACCCTGGGCCGGCTGAAGAACGCCATCGCCCGCTCTCCCGAGGAGCTGGAACCGCCCCGACGCATCCAGGTCGAGGAGGAGATCGCCGGCTTCGCCGACCGCCTCATCGCCGCCACGCCGTCCGAACAGCAGCAACTGATCGAGTGGTACGGAGCCGCGCCGGAGCGCATCCGCGTCATCCCGCCGGGCGTCGACCGCAGCCGCTTCTTCCCCATCCCCCCCACCCAGGCCCGCACCCAGGTCGGGCTCGACCCGTCCTGCCGAAGCATCCTCTTCGTCGGTCGCATCGAACCGCTGAAGGGGATTGACACGCTCTTGCGGGCAATCGCTCTCATCGCCAGGAAGTGCGCCGATCTGATCTGTGGGCTGTGTGTGCCGATCATCGGCGGCGACCCCGCCAGCCCCCAAGACAATGCCGAGATGGCCCGCCTGCAGGCGCTGCGCGAGGAGCTGGGCATCGGCGAGGTGGTCACGTTCCTGGGGGCGCAGGACCAGGACTCACTGCCCTATTACTACGCCGCAGCCGAGATGGTGGTGATGCCGAGCGACTACGAGAGCTTCGGCATGGTCGCTCTGGAGGCGATGGCTTGCGGCACGCCGGTGATCGCCTCCGACGTGGGCGGGCTGGCCTACCTGGTGCGCCACGGACGGACCGGCTACCGCGTCCCGGCGCGCGATCCGATAGCGCTGGCGGCCAAGATCGCTCGCCTGCTGACCGACGAGGCGCTGCGGCGGCGCATGGGCCAGCGGGCCGCCTGCTGGGCCGAGAAGTACGATTGGTCGCTCATTGCCAACCAGATCGAGGCGGTGTATGGGGAAGTTCAGACGTATCTACCTACCCCCGACCCTACCACAGGTTTGGGACCTGCGGGAGGATGAGCAGTTACCAGAAAGGCAGTGATCGCGCGGGATGGTTTGACAAGCCTCCGTCGGGATGATACACTCTCACCGAAAGGAGGAACCATGAACAAGAACAGGCCACTCTATGTCGTTCTGACATTGGTGCTGATCACCGCGATGGTTCTCGTCGCCCTGTTCCTGCCCACCCGCGTCGGCCGGCAGTGGTGGCTGTGGGCCTGGATCATCAACCTGGCGTTGCTGTTCGTCCTCCTGGGGACGATCAGCCTCAGCGTCGGGGCGGACGGCGGCTGGTGGGCCTTCCTCGTCAACGAGCAGAGAATGGTCAGCCTGTCGCGCTTCCAGATCGTCCTCTGGACGCTGGTGGTGCTGTCCGGCTTCTGGACCATCGGCCTGGCCCGCGTCGGCGACTCGACGAACCCGGCCCACGCCGCCGCCTACGTCTGCGCGGCGCCGGCCGAGGGCGAGACGCCTCCAGGAGAGGAGACACCCTGCGCCGATCCCCTCGGCCTGCAGCTACCGGAAGTGTTGTGGGGGCTGATGGGGATCAGCACCACCACTGCTGTCCTCTCGCCGCTGATCAAGGCCGATAAAGGCCGGCGATCGAGCAGCCGCGGCGATCAGGACGCCTATGGACTGATGCTGGCCCAGAGCGTGCAGAGTGCGCGGCTGGATGCAGATGAGTTCGGCTTCGAGGGCGCGATCGCCGTGCGCAATCCGGGCTACGCTCCCCGCTTCTCCGACCTGTTCATGGGCGAGTTGGTGAGCAACCTGGGCTATGTGGACATCAACAAGGTGCAGAACTTCCTCTTCACCGTCATGGCCGTGGTCAGCTACGCCATCGCCCTGGGCGCGGCCATCGCCGGCGCCGGCTCCATCGCCGCCCTCTTCCAGTTCCCCGATGTGTCCGCGAGCCTGTTGGCCATCTTGGGCATCAGCCATACGGGCTATCTGGTCGGCAAGGCGGTGACCAACCCGCCGGCATGACTACGGCCAGGCCTGTCGTGCAGTCTACTGTCTGGAGGATCGCCTATGTCTGATCAACCCCTGTTGCGCTTCCCGGATGGATTCGTCTGGGGCACGGCCACGTCTGCCTACCAGATCGAGGGGGCGTGGGACGAGGATGGCCGGAAGCCATCCATCTGGGACACTTTCTGCCGTCAGCCGGGCCGCATCCGCGACGGCTCCAGCGGCGACGTGGCCGCCGATCACTACCACCGCTGGGCCGAGGACGTGGCGCTCATGGCCAGTCTGGGCCTGAAAGCCTACCGTTTCTCCGTCGCCTGGCCGCGGGTCATCCCGGACGGCAGTGGCGCGGTCAACCCCGCCGGGCTGGATTTCTACGACCGGTTGGTGGACGCGCTGCTGGAGCGGGGGATCGAGCCGTTCGTGACCCTGTATCACTGGGACCTGCCGCAGACTTTGCAGGAGCGGGGCGGTTGGCTGAACCGCGACACCGCCCGTGTCTTCGCCGATTACGCCCACGTCGTCGCTGCGCGGTTGGGCGACCGGGTGCGCACCTGGATCACGCACAACGAGCCGTGGGTGACCGCCTTCGTCGGCTACTTCCTCGGCGAACACGCCCCTGGGATGCAGGATCCCCTGGCGACCTTCCGGGCGACCCATCACCTGTTGCTCTCGCACGGCTACGCGGTCGAGGCGCTGCGGGCGGCGGCGCACCTTCCGCTGCGGGTGGGCATCACCCTCAACCTGAGCCCGGTCCATCCGGCCTCCGATGCGGAGGCGGACCGCCAGGCCGCCGACCGTTTCGATGGCTTGCTCAACCGTCTGTTCCTCGACCCGCTGTTGAAGGGGAGCTACCCGCAGGACCTGCAACCGCTGATCGGCAGCCTGCTGCCGGTCGAGCCGGGCGACCTGGAGCGCATCGCTGCGTCGCTGGACTTCGTCGGCGTCAACTACTACACCCGCACTGTGATCCGCCATGACCCGGCCCTGCCGGTGCTCGAACTGGGCCAGGTGCAGCCGGCAGGCAGCGAATACTCGCAGATGTGGGAGATCTATCCGGCGGGGATGTACGAGCTGCTGATGCGCGTGTGGCGCGATTATCGCCCCGCCGATATCTTCATCACCGAGAACGGCATCCCGGTGCCCGATGGGCTTGACTTCGACGGGCGGGTGCGCGACGGGCGCCGCATCACCTACCTGCGCGATCACCTGATCCAGGCGCACCGCGCCATCCAGGACGGTGCCCCCGTGCGTGGCTACTTCCACTGGTCGCTGTTGGATAACTTCGAATGGGCGTATGGGTACACGATGCGCTTCGGGCTGATCTACGTGGATTACGCGACCCAGAAGCGGACGGTGAAGGACAGCGGGCACTGGTATGCGGCGGTGGTGCGGGAGAATGGGGTCAGGTAGCGGGGGACAGGACGCGGGAGGTTGGACGCATGGGCAGTGAAACACGCACCGCTCGCCGCGCGCTACGTACCATGTCTCCGCAAGTTCTCTCGCTGTTCCTGGCCGTTCTGTTCCTGCTCGTCTGCGTTCGCCCCGCAGGGGCGCAGGACGTGGTGCGCGTCTTCTACGCCGGGCCGGAGGATGGGGTGCGCCAGGCGCTGGCCCTGGCCGCCGACCCGGCGCTGCGCTCCCATCCGCGCTTCGAGTTTGTCACCGACCCGGCGCAGGCGGATGTCTTCGTCCTCAACGGCGAGGCGCCGGATGGGGAGGGGATCGCCGCCCGCGTGCGCGACGGCGCCGGGCTGCTGTTGATCCTCGGCCCGCGTCTCTCCGCCCAGGCCGTGAGCGATCTGCTCGGCGTCCCGCTGAGCCTTGCATCCCAGGACACCCCACTCAGCCTCGTCGGCGCGCCGGGCAGCGCCGACCCCGTGGCGACGGAGATCCCCTGGACGAGCGCGCCGCAGGTGCGCGAACGGTTCACGCTGCTCAGCTCGTCCGCCGACCTGCTCCCGCTGGTGCTCGGCTTCGAGGATGAGGGCCTCGTCCTGGGTGTGCGCCAGGTCGGCGCGGGGCGCGTCTACGTGCTGACCCCCTTCCTCGACGACGCCAATCCCCAGTTCCAGGAGTGGGCTTACTTCCACTACCTGGTGTACGACCTGACGACGCGGGCAGCAGGCCGGAGCCCGCTCCCCTTCGCCGACTATCCGGCTTCCCCGCTGCCCCACGCCAGCGAACGGATGGTGATGTTCGCCCTGCTGGCGCTCCTGTTGACCGGCGCCGTCGTCGCCTTCGTCCTCGTCCGCCGCTACAGCCTGGCCCACCCGGAGGCGCTGGACGCGCTGGTCGCCGACCGGCGGCGGTACGCCACCCGCGAGGTGGGCACGGACTGGGAGGAGATCGGTTTCCATCGTCCACTGGGCGGTTTCCTGCTGGCGTTGATGCTGGGACTGGTGCTGTTCATCCCGCTGATCGTCTACCAGAACCTGATCCTGCCGGTCTACATCCTCCCCTCGGCGCAGGCGCTGGGGCTGTGGGGACGGGTGACGCAGTTCTTCCAGGTTGCCTGGTGGTTCTTCGACATGGGCACCAGCGCAGCGCTGATCAAGTACCTGGCCCAGTATCGGGTCGAGGAGCCGCGCAAGGGCATCCAGTACGTGCAACTGTTCGTCTGGTGGCAGGCGCTCTCCGGGGCCGTGCAGGTGGCGCTGGTCATTGCCCTGTCCAGCACCGTCGTCGTCCGCTCGGCCTACGCCCTCTACGCCTGGAGCGTCATCATCCATGCCCTGATCCAGCTCCCCGGATTCTACCAGGTCTTCCGCCACGCGCTGACCGGCCTGCAGCGCTTCGACTATGCTCAGGTGCTCGACCTGGGGCTGGCGCTGATCTTCCCGATCCTGACCCAGCCGTTGATCGTTGCCCTGATGGTGGCCTGGGGGCGGGCGCACCCGGTCTTCGGCGGGGCGATGGGCGGGCTGCTCGGCCTGGGGCTGGCCGCCTATGCCGCCGAGGCGCTGACTTTCTGCGTCGGCCTGTGGCTGTACCGACGGCTGGGCTACGCGGCGCGGGTGTTGTTCATGGCCCATTTCGACTGGGAAGTGATCCGCAGCGGTTTCCAGTTCGGGGTCTTCGATATGCTCGCCTCGGTGGCCTGGACGCTGGGCCAGGCGGCCGAGATCTGGATCACCCAGGTGCGGCTGATCAACTACGCCGAGATCTGGGGCAACTGGGGCCTGGCGCAGAACTTCATCTTTGCCTTCCAGGTGCTGCAGACGCTCTACAGCAACCTGATGCCCTCGATCTCGGAGGCGATCTCGCACGGGCGTCGCTTGCTGAGCCAGTACTACTCGGTGCAGGCGTACCGCTACGGCGGGATCATCAGCGCCTTCATCGGGGCGGTGTTGCTGGCGGTGGCCGACCGCTTCATCCTCGGCGCTTCGGGGCCGGAGTTCGTCCGCGCCGCTGCCTACGCCATACCGCTGATCGTCTGGGGGGCGATCCAGTACCCGTCGTGGGTCGGCGACACGGTGCAGTTAGCGGCCAACCGGCCGTACCTCAAATCGGCGCTCGTCGCCGGCGAGCAGGCCATCCGCATCGTCCTGGCCTGGCTGTTGATGGAGCGTTTCCAGATCAACGCCCTGATCATCGCCTATTTCATCGGCCTGTTGACCAAGGGCATCGTTGCCTACGTCGTCAATCACCGCTTCTGTTTCCCGCAGCGCTTCTACGCCTGGTCCTCGCTGGCCGCGCCGCTGCTGGCCGGAGCGGCGCACTACGGGATCCTGCGCTGGGTCACCGGCTTCATCTGGCAGGGCGACCAGGTCACCAGCGTGTTGATCTTCCTCGTCGGCATCCTGATCAGCTTCCCCCTGTTCATGTTCCTGTACGGTCTGTTCGGCGGTTGGGACGACGCGGCGCTGGCCGAACTGCGGCGGGCGGTGGAGCTGAGCAGCTTCATGCGCCCGCTCTCGTGGCTCTTGTGGGCCTCGACGACGCTGGGGGCGCGGGTCAGTCCGCTGCACGGGCGTTTCCCGATCGCCATCCGCGCCGCTGCGCTGGAGGAGGCTCGCGCCCTGAGCGAAGAGCGGGTCCGTTTGTGACCTCCGCGTAACTGTGTTACAATCCGCTCCGTGGCACGCATCGTCTTCATGGGCAGCCCGGAGTTTGCCGTCCCGTCGCTGGAGGCGCTGGTCGGCGCCCAACAGGTGGTCGGAGTGGTCACCCAGCCGGATCGTCCGGCCGGGCGGGGGGCACGTCTGACCCCGCCGGCGGTCAAGGTCGCCGCGCTGGCGCTGGGGCTGCCGGTGCTCCAGCCGGAGCGAGTGGGCGCGCCGGAGGCGCTGGCGCAGCTCACGGCCTGGGCGCCGGAGGTGATCGTCGTCGCCGCTTTCGGACAGCTTCTGCCGCCGGCGCTGCTCGTCCTGCCGGCATGCGGCTGCGTCAATGTGCATGCGTCGCTGCTGCCGCGCTGGCGCGGGGCGGCGCCCATCGCCGCTGCCATCCTGGCTGGCGATACGCTCACCGGCGTGAGCCTGATGCGCATGGACGAAGGACTGGATACCGGGCCGCTGATCGCGCAGTGCGAGGAGCCGATCCGCCCCGACGACACGACCGGCTCCCTGACTGCCCGCCTGGCCCGCCTGGGGGCCGACCTGTTGCTGGAGACGCTGCCGGGCTATTTGGGCGGCGAGCGAATCCCCCGCCCACAGCCGGAGGCGGGCGTCACATTCTGCCGTCCGTTGCGGAAGGCGGATGGGCGGTTGGACTGGTCGCGGTCGGCGGTCGAGCTGGAGCGACGGGTGCGGGCGATGAACCCGTGGCCGGGCGCGTTCACGATCTGGGCGGGGCAGCCGCTGAAAGTGTTGCGCGCCGCGCCGCTGCTGGAGGGGGATGAGAGCGGGCCCGTCGGACGGGTCGTCCCGCTGCAGGGTGGGGCGGCGGTCGTCACCGGCGGAGGTCTATTGCAGCTCCTGGAGGTGCAACGGGCGGGCAAGAGCGCCCTGCCCATCGAGGCTTTCCTGCGCGGCCAGCCGCAATTCGTCGGCGCCATCCTGCAGTAGCGGACGAGTTCGTCCGCTATTTGCATCACCGGCTGGAGGGGTGGTATAATCGAGTCAATAGCCTTCACGTTCAAACAACAGGCAACAACCGATACGCGATACGCGATACGCGATACGCGATAGACAACGGACTAAGGAGGGTCGTATGTCTGGTCATAGTAAATGGGCAACGATCAAGCACAAGAAGGCCGCCACGGACGCCAGGAGGGGCAACATGTTCACCCAACTGGCCCGCGAGATCACCATCGCGGCGCGCGAGGGCGGCGGTAACCCCGAGTTCAACTTCCGCCTGCGCCTGGCAGTGGACAAGGCCAAAGGGGCCAACATGCCTAAGGAGAACATCGAGCGGGCGATCAAGCGCGGGACGGGTGAGCTGAAGGGCGAGGAGCTGTTCGAGACCACCTACGAGGCCTACGGCCCCTACGGCGTGGCGTTGATGATCCAGGTGGCCACCGACAACCGCAACCGCACCGTCGCCGACGTGCGACGCGTCCTCACCCGCCAGGGCGGGACGATGGCTGAGGCCGGCTCGGTCTCCTGGCAGTTCGAGCGCAAGGGCTACATGGCCATCTCACCGAACGGCAAGGACGCCGAGGCGATCTTCGAGGCCGCTGTCGAGGCCGGCGCCGATGATGTCGTCGTCTCCGATGACCTGGTCGAGGTCTTCACATCGGTGGAGTCCTTCCAGGAGGTCCGACAGGCGCTGGAAACCCTGGGCCTCGAGTTCGACACGGTCGAGCTGTCGCTGGTCCCCAAGTCCACCATCGAGCTGGGCGAGGAGGAGACGCTCAAGGTGATGGGGATCATCAATGCCCTGGAGGAGCTGGATGATGTGCAGCAGGTCTACTCGAACCTCTTCATCTCCGATGAGGTGATGGTGAAGTTCGAGGAAGAAGGCTGATGCGGGTGTTGGGGGTAGACCCCGGTACGGCGACGACGGGATACGGCGTGGTCGAGGAGACTGCTGGGGGCCTGTGCGCGCTGGCCTATGGGGCCGTGACCACGCCGTCCGGTCAGCCGCTGCCCCAACGGCTGCAGACCATCTACCGCGAGATCGTCCGCCTGGCTCGTCAGTGGCAGG
>Ga0209018_1001436_pt1 | contig 19111 bp, 4 predicted proteins | sample YNPBryBLVA2012_FD_185814 | JGI IMG/M metagenome (GOLD analysis project Ga0209018, IMG submission 185814) | Anoxygenic and chlorotrophic microbial mat microbial communities from Yellowstone National Park, USA - YNP Bryant BLVA 2012 (SPAdes)... ...
GATCATAGCCTCGAGAAGATCCCCCAGCTTTTGAGCGATCTTCTTGCAGTCCATAGCGAAGTAGTAGCGACCCTCCCAATCGTTCTTTGCAGGAATCGACAGTTGCCAACTGCGGTCCACACGCAAAATGATTCGGAAGTTCTTATTACGTATGTTCTGGAACTTAGACCGCTCCTGCTGCCACCTGTAATCGTCCCAGTTATGCGTGTCCTGAGTGTAGAGCAGCTCTACCGTCCACATCGGCCTGCCATTTTGAATCTGCAACGACCCTTGAGACACACTATCCGAGAAGAAGTGGATGCCGTAGATCGGATAGTTGCCCTGAGCAAATACGCTTCCCGACATACTCGCGAGCAGCACAAGAACAACCATGCTTTTGATTACTAAGCGTGCCATTTTTCTTCCTCCTTTCTCCAAGCAATAAACACTAGGTATGCTCATCATATTTACGCCGCTCATCACTTTTATGCCTACATAACCCGCCACCCCCTTGGAAATTTGTCCTGCCTCCGTTCTTCGGCCAGATCACTGAGCGAAGCTTCTTTTCCTCCTACGGATGCCCACGACGGTAGATCAGGATTGCCGCCTTTGTTGACATTTGCTTAAGGGCAAAGCGCCCGCAAGCTTCAGTATAACATTTCACCTATTAGATTGCAGATTACCTCCTTTGTTCTTCGCTTCGCCAACTTACCTCGCCACAGCAAACGCGAAGCCGAATGTGAACGGACCCCCCAAGGCATAAGGTGGCCCGTTCACGACCATTGTAACTACATTATAGATGTTAATGAGCAAATGGCTGCTGGGAAGCTGAGCCTGCGGGAACATAATTGCTCCCGCCAAAGCTCACCGAGAAATACTGGCCGTAGCCACTGCTGCTGGTCTTTACATACCAGATGCTCGGGTTGCCGGGGCGATAGACGCAAATATCGGTCTGGCGGTCACCGTCATAATCGCAGGTAACCGGCTTGTCGCCCGTCGTCCCCCACTGGTAGCTTGAATATTGGGAGAAACCGGTAGAGCTCTTGAGCACATACCAATACATGGATGAACCGGGCCTCACCACGGTGCAATCCGTCTTTCGATCACCGTCAAAGTCACCAGATACTATGATGTCTCCGAGACCCGGACAGCCCCAGTCGTAGTAAACGTTTCCACCAGTACTCTTGAGAATATACCAACGATATGCAGAACCGACTTGGCGCAATACCGTGCAATCCGTCCTGCCGTCCCCGTCCCAGTCACCGGTAACAGGGAAATCACCAGTCGTGCCCCAAGCATAGCTCTGCGAAGAGTTGTAGCCACTGCTGCTCTTCCATACGATGAAGTAACCCTGAGAACCAGGGCGGAAAACGGCGATGTCTGTCTGCTTGTCGCCGTCCCAGTCACCAGTCAACGGTATATCGCCAGATGTGCCGCGCTGGAAGTTGGCGCTGCTCGAATATCCAGTGCTGCTCAGCTTGATATACCACCACGCGGAGCTGCCTGGTCTAAATATGGCAAGATCGGTCTTTCCGTCGTTGTCATAGTCTCCGGTCAGGTGAATATCTCCGTAGTTGGAGCTGCCCCAGTCATACCAGTTCTCTTGGGTCCAGTTGCTGGAGCTGAGCCGAGTAACCCAGTAGCTGGTTGAGCCGGGAAGATACAAAGCCAAGTCAGAGCGACCGTCACCATCCGAAAAGTCGTTCTTTGTTTTCTTTTGGAAGTCGGTACAGTAGGTGTAGTACTGCTGGCAGTTGCTTCCTACCCAATACTCGAACACGGCATACAAGGTTCCGCCCGCGCTACAGGCCAAGTCAGTATCCGGTACGTAACCCGATCCCAGCCCCTGCGACACTAGGTCCGCCGAACTCCAGTATCCGTCGGAGAACAAACGTCCGTAGCATCTGTCGAGGTTACTGGTACCTCCGTAGACCATGTAGAAGTTACCGGAGCTGTTCGGCATAGCCACTACCGACGGCTTGATACCAGAATCCACTATCTGCTCGCTTCCCCATGAATAACCGTTGTAGTAGCGCGAGCGTATGGACCCGTCGTTCTCCCAAACCACCAGAATTTTTCCATAGGCATTGACAGCAATTGCGGGTCGGCAAGTAAACCCAGAGCTAGCCTCGGAGACTTGAGTCTCGGGTCCCCAACTACTGCCATCAAAGCGCCTGATGAAAATGTGATAGACGGATCCTATTGCTTTGCCATAACATCGCCACACTGCCCCGTCCGACAGCGCACGGCACGAACCGCAAATCGCATAAGAGTTGTCGCACCACCAGCCTGACGTGTTGCCTGCCCAGGAACTGCCGGTCCATTTGTTGTGATACGTCATCTTCTGACCGGCGTGCCAGTTTAGCGCCAGTACCTGAGAACTGCTTGCATCACCCAAAGGTTGGATTTCGGGGTTCTTTGCGTAACCACCGCCAGCATAGTTTGTGATTTGGTAGGCGGTCCAACTCGAGCCGCCGTTTGTTGATCGGACGGCATAAATGTTCTCTGGATCAGCCCAGTTCTCCCATATAATCCAGATATCGCCGTTGCCGGCTTGGCAAATATCGTGCGTGCCGTAGGAGCTGCCCGCGTTCGCGTCGTAGGTCGTGCCGAACACACCGTTCCAACGCCTATAGTAGACTCTGCTGTTGTTGGCGTTTTTATAGGCAGCGTGGAACCCACCGGTGGTGGCGGCAAAGACGCGCGCCGTTTTTGCATAAGTGTGTTGGCTGTCGTTAAGAACTGAAGCATTTCTCCAAGTGGCAGAAAACGCGGCGGTCGCTAAGAGTAGTAGCGACAGGATTAACAGCAAACCTACTACCTTCTTCATGGTTCTCACCCTTCTGTTGTCGTAGTTATTGGGGTTCAGCGGCAGGTATGCGAAGCGAGCCACCAAATTAGAGAGCACCTCGGATGCGCCCAACTTTTTTATCAGCGACACAGGCAACCTGTTGAGCCGTGTGAATAATGAGCTTCACCTCCTTTTTTGCTGAGGCGACACGAATGAGGAAATGTCTTTGGAGTTTTCCGAATCAGCAATACCTCCTACCCCACCTTATATTATGCATGGTTGTGTCGTTCTGTCAATATCTATAGCAATATGTCTTTATTCAGATTGATCTCTCGATAGTACTGCACACTGCAGCAACTGTAGTATTGATAAAAAAGTGGCAAATCGAAGACCAACCTACTGACAGCACCGTCGAACGCTTCGCTGTTAGCGTTAGTTCGTTCCGTGTTACCGTGACATATATGAATATAAGCAGGGTATTCTAGCCGAGTCGAAAGGTATGCGCGGTTAATTGGGACAGACTAAAACAGCAGTTATGCCCTGTTTGTTCGGACTTGGCGGTCGCAGAACAATGAACGCACTCGCTAGCGTATGGCAAAATCACATTGTGCAAACGGACGCCGCCAACCCCTAGCGCTTTCTATCGCTCCATTTAGCTTCGGGAAGAAGCTTTCTGAGATCGGCGATTTCGTCTCGAAGACGCGCGGCTTCTTCGAAATCAAGAGACTTAGCCGCTTTCTTCATTTCGCGTTCAAGTTCGGAGATGTGGGAAAGAAGTTCGTCAAGAGAGAGCAGATCGGGGCGGACCTGCGGGCCAGTTTTGCGCGCAGAGGTCTCCCCAGACTCGATGATGTCACGAACGGCTTTCACGATGCTCGTAGGAGTAATACCGTAGGTCTTGTTATATTCGAGTTGAATTTGTCGGCGACGATTGGTTTCGTCGATGGCTCGGCGCATAGAGTCGGTCACGGTATCGGCATACATGATCACTTTTCCGAAGACGTGGCGCGCAGCGCGGCCGATGGTCTGGATAAGCGATGTCTCCGAACGGAGGAAGCCCTCCTTGTCCGCATCCAGCACCGCCACCAGCGATACCTCTGGTAAATCGAGACCCTCCCTGAGCAGGTTAATGCCAACAACCACGTCGTAGACGCCCAGACGCAAGTCGCGAAGGATCTCAGTCCGGTCGAGGGTCTTGATCTCGCTGTGGAGGTAGTTAACCTTTAGGTTGAGCTCAGTGAGGTACTCGCTCAGATCTTCTGCCATCTTCTTGGTAAGCGTGGTAACCAGCACTCGCTCGCCGCGCTCGGAGCGCTTTCTGATCTCCTCGATGAGGTCGTCTATTTGTCCGTGCGTGGGTCTGACCTCAACCTCCGGATCCAGGAGGCCTGTAGGCCGGATTAACTGCTCCACCACCTGAGCACTGTGCTCCAATTCGAACGGGCCAGGTGTTGCAGATACGAACACCGCTTGGTTAACCAACTTCTCGAATTCTTGAAAGCGCAACGGGCGATTGTCCAGCGCCGACGGCAATCGGAAACCATATTCAACCAGGGTTTCCTTACGCGACCTGTCTCCTGCATACATTCCGTGTAGCTGCGGGATTGTTTGGTGGGACTCGTCGATGAAAATGACGAAGTCCTCGGGGAAGTATTCCACAAGCGTATGCGGAGCACTGCCGGGAGGACGACCATCGAGTATGCGCGAGTAGTTCTCTATGCCGTTGCAGTAACCCACCTCGCGTATCATTTCCATGTCAAACCGCGTGCGCTGTTCGATCCTCTGTGCCTCGATGTAGCGACCCTGCGACAAGAAGTAGCTGACTCGCTCCCGCATCTCTTGTTCGATCTCTTCAAGCGCCCTCTCTATTGTATCGACAGGCGTGACGAAGTGGGTCGCTGGGAAGATGGTAATTGCATCTTGGTTCGTGACTATCTCGCCGGTAACGGGATCGAGAATGTTTATCTTCTCTATCTCATCTCCAAAGAATTCAACTCGCGTCACCATCTCCGAGTCCACGGGCTGGATTTCAAGCACATCACCTCTGGCCCTGAAGGTGCCGCGACCCAGCGCAACATCGTTGCGATTGAACTGCATGTTGATGAGTCGGCGCAGGCATTCCTCGCGGTCGAGAACATCCCCCACCCGGAGACGCAGAACCGTCTCGCTGTAGGTTTCCTTGGATCCAATGCCGTAGATGCAGCTTACACTGGCAACTACGATTACGTCGCGCCGTTCGAGCACCGCCTGGGTAGCGGAGTGGCGAAGACGATCGATCTCGTCATTGATGGAAGAGTCTTTCTCGATATAAGTATCCGTCTGCGGAATGTAAGCTTCGGGTAGATAGTAGTCATAGTAACTGACAAAATACTCGACGGCATTATCCGGAAAGAATTCGCGAAACTCGGAGCAGAGCTGGGCGGCAAGGGTTTTGTTGTGAGCAATCACAAGTGTCGGCCTCTGGACAGCCTGGATTACGTTGGCCATTGTAAAAGTCTTGCCTGAGCCGGTGACGCCGAGAAGAGTTTGATACCTATAGCCCCGGGCCAGGCCATCGACAAGCTTCTCAATGGCCTGGGGTTGGTCGCCGGTGGGTTGGAAATCCGCTTTGATTCTAAACTCGGGCATCGCAGTAACATAGTATTCCCCACACAGGACATGGGTCAAGAAACGTCAGTGGCGGTGACTAGCTAGAAGCTAAGAGCTGAGAATTCGAAGCGAAGTCTACGGTAGACCTTTGACCAGATGAGCCGGGCTTCTTGTTTGCCGATAGCCTTGGCAAGGGCAATTTCTGCATCGGTGTAAGAGTAGCTCCAAAACTTCTGGTATGTACCGAGGAATTGCAAACGCCAGGTAGGAGCAACCATGAAACTCATCTCTCCGAACGCACTGGTGTTACCTCCGTTAAGACCGTGCGTAAGGTAGAGGCGGGCGCTCCAGTTCTTTGAAGGGTTTAGGATAAGGTCGGAGCTGACCTGCTGAGAGCTATAGCCGTAAGCAGCGTCCGATTTCGAGAAGGAGTAGTGCAGGCCCAATTGGCCGATTTTGCCGAGGAATCGCCAGTAGCCGGCGTTGGCATACAACGAAAGCCCCGGAGAAGAACCTCCCCAATCCCTGGCAACAGTCATTGAAGTACTGATCCGCGAACCGCTCCCAAGCTGTATCGGTTTGCCATAGAACTGGAGTCCGAGACCCGTGCCAAAACGATCGTAGCTGCCCGAGAGAAAGGAGTCATAGGAGCATCGGGTGGTAAGCGCATAGTTTACGGCCCCGTTAAACAGGGGCTTGGGCTTGGACTGAACGTAGGCGCTGGTGAAGTAGCGCGGGTCTCTGTAGCGCAGCTTGCTGCCTCTGAAGTTGAGCGTAAGGTTGTAGTTGCCCAGCGGCTTGCTGAAGTCGGCGTTGCCGTAGAGATCGCGATGGGCAGGGAAGTCGATGTAGGTGTAGAGGCGGGAATCGTCGGCCATCTCCTTTCGCTGGTTCCAGCGAAGTCCCCAGTCGCTCGATGTAACGCGATTGAGTGAGAACATGCCGTCCGTGGCGCCGTTGTAGTTGTATTCGTGTTCTACATCCACCTGCCACCCCGATCTTCCTCCGTAGTAGCCCCATCCCCCAGGCTCGGAATGCCGCAGCCGAATGGCGCCTGTACCGTTAGGAGTGAGCGAGTAGTAGAACGGAAGGTCCAAGCGAAGGCCATCGGTGCCATACGTTAGCATCTGACCAATGCCACCGGAGCTATCGCTCAGCCGAACCACATACAGCGGCACGCTTAGCACCTTGTCGCCCTCTAGATAAAACGTGGCGCGCTTGACCTTGATCTCCTCTCCCGGTCTGATCACTAGGCTCCTCGCCTTAATAAACATACTAGATTCGGTAATTGGGACAAAATCGAACGATGCAAGGCGATCGGGTTCGACATCGTCCTCAACGAAGAGGTCGCGACCTCTAAAAGTCTTGCGCTGAGCGCCGTCCTCGGCGGGAGTTAGCAGGGTACCCCTCATAGAGCTGAAGCTGTAGTAGAGAGCGCTGGCAGATACCGTTTTGTCTCCCCGTCTGATCATGATGTTCTGCCCACCGAGCTTAGCTCTTGCTCGAAGGACGCTGCGGTCGACATCTATCCGGACACTATCGGCCTGGATTGTAAGACCCCTGTGATAAACCACAACCCCGCCAACCCCGTCCACTACGCGCTTTCCCACGTCATAGCCCAGATAGGTATCGGATGAAACGGAAATGAACGACTCGTCGAACATTTCCGTGCCGATTTCCAGGAAGTCAACCCTTAGTTGAGCGACTGCGTTGCCACCCGGAACGACAGCGGAAACAACGGATGTGCCGGTATTGGTCCCGCTGGTGAGCCGAACACGCGCGACACCTGCGACAGTCGTCGCACGCGACTCTATCAACCCAAGGCTTGCAGTAAATTCCACAGATGTACCATCCGCCACGGGTTTACCGGAACTATCAGTAACCTCTGCCGAGATAGTGGTAGAGCTGAGGCCGTCGGCGACTATTGCCTGTGGGTGCGCGCGAAGCCAGACGGAATATCCTATCGCCCCAGCGTATCGTGAGGAGGCTGTCAGAAAAAGGATGAGGGCTACTAAGGTCTTGAATGCGCGCATTTAGTAAAATTATATAGCAGCGCCAGTTTCGGATGCAAACGAGCGGGCACGGTGAGCCTCGGTGAGTTGTAGTAAGCTCCTATTGGCTCTTCGCGGTTTCGCCCGTCCCACTCCTGGTAGCGGCGGCCGCCTTTGGCAGCTCCTGTTCTGGGGACGCCTCGAGCTCGGCAATCAACTTGGTGACCGCATCTCCGGCCGCCAACGCCCGTATTTCCTCCTCGTCCGTAGCGTTGGTAGACTCAGGAGAGCGCCCGGTAACCACCATTGTCTTGACCAGCTTGGCGGATTTGTTGCCCGATACGTAAAGCTGGGCGCGCAAGGTCATCTGGGCCGACTTGGTGGAGACATCGATCTTATAGTCATCTATCGACCCCACCAGAAAGTAGTCCGTGGACAGGATCTGGGCGATTCTAAGACTCTTATTGACATCCTCTGCAAAAGGCGGGGTGCAATCCGGCGGTTTCAATACGCTGTCAGTTTTGGCCCGCGCAATTGGTGGCAGCCGATCCTGAAAGAGGTAGACATTGTAACGCGACTTAGCGCCGCTAAGCATATCACGCAGTGACGAGGCTACTTCTTGCCCGAACGAATCCGGTATCTTAGCCACCCCGACTTGATCGAACGGAAAGACGACCAAAGACTGCTTAGCGGCTTGGGTTGTTTTTTTCTTCGACCTGCCGAACAGCCCGAACAAGCCTGCGTCCGCTGCGCTGATAACACCCCCCACAAGAGCACACATCACCGCGCAGAATACGAACAATCGCAGTCTAGTAATTGCAACCATCTAAGTGCGTCCTCCCGAATACGTCTGCTACATTATATCAGAGTCGGCGAGCCGGTGATAATGTTCCGCTTCGAGCCACGGGTTTTCTCCTCCGGCTTTGCAGACAGGCCCCGCCGGGATATCTCCCGGCGGGGTCGGATGTTCTTACTTGTCGCTCGTGCCGGGCACAGGCGGCGGTTGTTCGAGACTCTCGATCTGAGCCTGTTCTCGAGCCAATCCCGTAGATGTGCTTGTCCCCGATCCCTCATAAGTAGTGGTGGAAGGGATGATCAACTGGCAGTCAACAAATGCTCGGATCCAGTAGCCGTACCAGGCCTTGAGCACTCTTTCGGCGCCTGCCATAGTCGAGGAAACTGGGTTATAACGCCTGTTGATCGGATCGTAGCGCCATAGGTAGTCCCGAGTCCAACCGGCGGACTTGGCGTCGGCAAGACTCTTCTCTTGGTTCAGATACCTGACCTTAATCTCGGACACAGGTATACCGGCATCGTATACCGGAGCACCGGGCGCCGCGCGCCTCCAGTTAAAGAAGATGTTACCAATTTGGTTCCATCCAGCCTTAAGTTGTATTACGCACGGCGCGGGCTCTAACTGCCCTGTGGTCGGGTTTGGAACCATTGTGTAGTCCTTGACAAACACCTTTGCCAGTCTATAACTCTTGGTAAAGTTCGGGTCGTAGGTCCGGACGTCGGGATTGGCAAACGTCACCCATCCCTCGTTGACCATATTTACCGCCGCGGCGGGATCGCTGTTGATGACCTCCGTCGGGTAGCTCGACTTAGGCAAAATCCAAACAGCATCTCCTGGCAAGAGGGCTGGGAACGGACCGACAGCGCCATATCTGAAATAAGCCTTGGCCGCAGGATCCCACCGAACGACGTTCATCTGCAACGCTCGGTCGTAGCCGAATATCGCGCCTACGTCGGTCGAGCCGATGATCATCGGCGGAGTAATCATGTCGACCAGCAACGACGAAGTGTCGGGCGCGGCCGAGTTGGCCACTGCCAGACCCCTCATCGGAGCACCAATCATTATCTTGAGCGGATTCTCGCCCGTATCCGCCACATCCCACTGATCATCACCGGCCCAGACCGCGCCTATTCGCCATTCACCGCTGCTGGTAAATGTGATGCAGTCACCGGTTGCCAGCGCCGGATCGACTCCGCTTCCATAGTTGACAGTGACCGTGCCTTCCCAATAGCTTGTACCGACAAGCTCGACCCGGTCAACTCGGCCACCAAGCGTAATTACCGAACGGTCTGGCTTAGTCAACTGTATGACAATGTTCGAGACGGAACCTGGCGAACCTGTAACAGTATTGTACGGGAACCGCATCTTAGCAATTAGGACCGCCTGTTGACCCACTCGGGCCGCCCCCAGCACCGGCTCTCCCGTCTTGGTGGTAAGCTTCAGATCGAAGTAAGGAATGGTGAGCACCGGCCCGGGCAAAGGCTCGTCCTCCACACCGTCACCGTTGAGGTCAGGACCGAAGAACACTACGCCGTCGTCGCTGCCTGTAACCTTGTAGGTAGTATGACCCTTGATCTTGTTGCCATAGACATCGGCGGTAAACTCCTCACCAGTCGGCTTGGAATAGTCAGGCGTCACGGCAGAGGACCTAAGCATCGGTATACTTTCGCTACCAATGGTAAGCTTGAGAGCTTCGAGTCGCTGCCCGCCGAAGGTAGCGATGGGCGCGTCGTTATCGGCATCACGATACGTCGCCTTGAACGTAAACCTGTGCTTGGTCTTACCCGCAGCGGGCGAGAAGCTGCAACTCAACACCTGGGGACGAGTATTGTTGTCCCTTACCACGAGCGGCACAGCCTCAAACGGCACGGCAGCTTGATAACCGTCGGACGCCTCAAAGTAAGGCGTGTATGTACCTGGCTCCAACGAGCCGAGCGCAGCGGACGGCACGGAATAGGTATACTCGACTCCGTTAGCGTAGGTGCCGGAAGTCGACTTGCGTGCCATCTGATATGGCCCGAACACGCCGCCATTTTTCTTGACAAGCCTCAGCCACACGGTAGGCGTTGGCTTGCCTGCCGCATCACCATCGGTATCCTTGTAGGTTACCGTGAAGGTATATTTGGTAGCGGTCTGACCGGTTGACGGACTCACGCTTCCGAGGCTAAGCACCGGCTTGTAGTTTACGACAAGGGTGTAGTCATTGGCCGCCGGATCTCCTAAAACCCCCTGCGGGAATCTAGTTACCTGGTAGCCATCCGAGGCTTCGAAGTGGTACTTCGTTCTACCTTCGGGCACATCGGTCAGTGTGAGAGTGAACTGCTTATCCGTCGTGTAGTCAGTTGCTGATGGATCCAACGGAAGCATAAGCGCTGACGTGTTTGTTTCATTGAACACCAGCTTAATATATCCCTGGACGCCGTCGTGATATCTTGGCGGGTCGTTGTCCGTGTCGCGATATTTGACACGGAACGTCAGCGGCTCACCGGATCGATACACACTCTGTGCTACGCCAAAGTATTCAGCGTAGGCGACGGCCGGAAGCGGCATGCCACTCTTAAGCCTATATTGGATGTAGACAGCCTCCGTGCCCACTGGAAGCATCTTCGCCAAAGTGATGTGGCTGCCATCGAAAGTACCGGTAGGCCCGCCATCGATAGTGAAGTAGTCGTTTTGCATTGCCTTGTCGGTACAGACCTTCAACACGGCACCTATAGACGCTGCGTCGTCCGGGGTCACTGTCAGTAGATCGCTGCCAATGGCTAGGCTGGACTGAACCAGCTCCGGCTCCGGAGTAAGCATAATGTTCTCACCCAACTCCAGGCCGGTGCTGGTGACGCCAGCAATGGTGTATCTGGTGCCGGTGAGGTCCGCGTTGAGATAGGCGGCCAGGAACTCCCGAGCGTTTGCGAACTTGGTGGCGTCTATCCTAGCAAGGCTGTCCGAGTCAACCACGGACATAGGCTGAACCATCGGGCCGACGTGCAGGGAAGCGTCCGCCGTAGTTGTCAAGACCGGCGCTGAGTTGCCCGGCGGCGGGGTGTTGATCACAGTGGGACCATTATAATCGCCGCTCAGCGGGTTTCTAACCTCGATTGAATAAGGCGTCCAAGTCTGTCCTTCCGCTGCCTCCAGGTTCTTGAGCCAAGTAGGCTTATCTTCCCGGCTTCGCGCAGTGAAGTGGAACTTGTGGGTCCCCACCGCCAACCGCGGGACCGTTAGCTTGAACGTTACTCCCGCAGTATAGTCCTGCTGGGTAGGATCGGCTTTGGACATAAGCAGGCCGTTGATGATAAACCGGCTCGGAGTCCCGCTGGCAGCGTCCTGCACGCCGTCGGCTTTCAGGTCGTTGGTTGCAAGCACAAGCTTGTTGGATGTGTTGCTCTGAATCAGATAGACCCTTCCAGCTAGGGCACCGTTGGTGATTTGCAGCAGCTTGCCGGCGAACTGATCGGAGGTCCAACCTGGCGTACCCTGTGCCACAATGGTTCGGTATTTGGGCGATCCTGCCGGCTCAAGCGGATCGACTTCGAGTGCCGAGACAACCCCACTATAGCTGACATCGCCGGTAGAGGGGCTGTCTATCCAGACTCTGGGCGAACCCGATACATCGGCACCGACCGGCTGGCCCGTGTTATCGATGTCGCGAGCCGCATCGTAGAAGTATGGAGCATCGTTATCTATGTCCTTGTACTTGACTGTATAATCAACGCTTTCCCAAGCGTTGATGCCGCCCGAGGTAGGATTGGGCGCGGCGGCACCTTCGGTAAGCTCGGGCGGGTTGTTCACCCAGGGGCCATCAAGTTCGACGACGGAGCCCACGCCCGATCCGCCCGTGGCCTGATGAGCGCCATTTGCGTCGAACCAGGCAATGGCGGCTCCATCGGAAGCCTCAAAATGATATTTATGCGAGCCGCCGGAAAGCGCGCTGGTCGTGAACCTGTAGACCGCGCCGTCGCGATAGGCCGGGGTGCCGGCATTAACGGGGGTCATGTCGTAAGGCGTGCCGTCAATGTAGACCCTGACGTAAGTCGGCGCCTGACCGTTCGGGCCATCGGGATCTTTGTAAACTATGGTGTAAGTGTATTGTGTGCTCCTCGAACCGCTTATCGGCGTCACCGCTTGTTTAGTAACGTCCGCTTTCTCAAGCGTTGGAGGAGTATTGCCCTCCACAGCCCTTGGCATCCTGGTGCCGAAGAAGAGGTTGGCCTGGAAGGCGCTGCTCTCGGGCTTGTCGGTCAGGGAGTGAATCTGTCTATTCAGGAAGTGAATCTGTCTATTCCACCTGTCGATATGGTATTCGCCCTTTTGGTAGTAACGCGCCCACAGGAAGCCCGTTCCCTCGGGCACCGGAGTCGTAAGCCTGAGGTGCTTGGGGTTGTCGGCGTAGCGGGCGGCCGCTCTTGGGTTGAAGTAATTAGCACCGTCTCTCGAAGGATTTGTCCATACTCCAATGGTGCCACCGTCGATATCGCCCGTCTGATTACCCTTGATATGGACGTTTTGAGTGTAGTAGGCGATATGAACTTGGGTAGTTCCACCAGGCAAGGAAGTGCCAAGAACAATCTGTCTATCGCCGGTGTAGAATGTCATATCCGTGCCGGTGTAGTAGTTGGTCGCAGTCTCGTCTTGAACGAGGTAGACACCCTTTAGCTGCTCTATGGAAGCGGAGTCAGCGGGCTCGACGTGCTTGGGACCTCTTACGGTGCCCACCATCCATCGGAGCGTCGAGTCGGGAGCGGACCAGCCGTCGGGCGAGTAGTGCGTGTTACCGGTACGCCAAATATCCCCAAATACCGGCATATGCGCGGATCCTCTAAGCTGGTGAGTAAAGCGAATGTCGGAGTACTTGATTGTAACCCGACGATTTCGGGGCGCATAGGCCACATAAACAGTGCCGCTTAGCTTCTGAGTAGTCCTGATTTGGGCATCGCCCGGCCGGAACGGGTTTCTCGCCTCATCGTAGTAGTTGGTTGTCTTCGTGTCCTGGCTGGTGTAGACACCGACGACGAAGCCGATGTCTGCTAGGTTAGCAGGGATGACCGTGAATGGTACGGCCGCCTGGGCGGTAGTCCAGCTAACCGGAAGATCAGTAGTGAGAGGTATCTCTGTATCGCCGCAGTTGAAGCTCCTGGCAATCACTCTCACTTTGACTTTGTCGACATCCGGCGGCAATGGTTTTGAGAGCTTCAGTATGTAATCCTTGTTTCGGATCTTAAGAGAGCCAGCCGAGTAGTAGGCCAGGGAGACGAATGACGTCGAGAAGTTGGTAGTAAGGAACTCTCGCAGGCCGATGTATTCGCCGTAGGGACCGAAGCCGTTGGGCAGTCTGTCGTAGATCACGGACAGCCTGCCGTTGGCCGGCATGGCCGAGGCCATGATAGGCGTGGTGAGGACCACTGTGTCATCGCCGCTGTCGTAGCCGGAATCGTAGTAGGATACGCCGACACCGGAAAGCTTACCGCCGGCATCGAACTCGTGACTAATGTAGATGCCCTCGAGGCTGGAAACACCCTGCGGGTCGCTGATATCGACCTCGGACACATACACAGTGCCGGGCTGCCACTGCTCGGTTCCCTGAGCATCCAGATAGCGAATGTAGACCGTGGAGTAACCTTTGGGAAGAGGCTTAACGTCCACGAAGTTGCTATCAGGACTATTCGGATTCCATGGTTTGTCCTCGTCGTAATAGTTCGTCCCGGTGGGCTGCTGGCCCTGGGCAGGCTGTGTCAGGTAGACTCCAGTAACCTTCTTCATTAACGATTTGTCGGTCGGCTGCACTCTGACCTTACTGGCAGTCGCATACTGAACCGACCTGATATCCTCGCTGTAGTAGTTGTTGAGGCTGGTATCTCTTCCGGTGTAGACGCCCTTGATCGTAACTATGTCGTTGGGATCCTTGGGCCAGACGGTGCTGGACCCAACTACAAACGCGTCCTGCCACTTGGGATTATCGGGATAACCCTCACCCAGGTAGTAGTTGGTACCTGTAGCGTCCTTAGTTGTGTATACCCCAAGAACTTTGAGGACCTTGCTGGGTTGTTCCGAGGATGGGACGATTATGGTCTTCCTTTCTTCATCATTCGGATCCACGTCAGCATCGCGCCACATAATCGGCTCGAGCTTGGACCGATCGTAGTAGTTGGTTCCGGACATATCCGAATCGAGGTATACACCTTCGACAGAGGCTATATCACGAGGATAGTCGGGCTGCACCCAACTGAGACTCGGTGCGCCGTCGTGGGAAGCGGTGCCACTCATGGTAACGACGCCTCGGTCCTCAGGGTTATCCGCGCTAATCCAGCCATTCTTCTGGTCGTCGATGAGCAACGGAATGGGATTGCTGCTAGCATTCTCGAACAACTGAACATCGGGGATAACTCCAGCCGGGGCCGGCAGATCAATGGGCAGCGGGCCAACGCACGGCGCCTGCGGCTCATACCTTATCCAAGCAATCGTCTTGTCGGCCGGGAAGCTGGACTTGATCTGCAGGCGCTTATATCTCTCATCAACCGATACAAAGTAGTTCTCGCCGACTAGGTTGGCGTTGTCGTAGACACCCTCGATACTGAACTCGGTAGTATCGGGTGTCGGCTTGATTATGAGGTCTTCCCAGTTGTCTGGCGCAACAAACGTGTCGCCGGTGCCTGTATCAAGTCTGGTAACGCGTCCCTGTTGGACAACGAGCAGCTTGATTTTGTAGACCTTGTTAAGCTCGGTTGAATTGTTACGCTCGGTTGAATTGTTAGGCTCGGTTAACTTGGTAAGCGCTTGTCCGATCAAGCAGTTGGCTGCGTCAGAGTGGGTATCATCTCCCGGATTCCAGTTATAAGTAGCCCATTGGAAGCCGTCATAGGCGACAAATGCATAGAAGTATTGCTTGGACCGACCGTCGGAATCGGCCGCTCCCAGCCTGGTCTGGTAGGAGAAGTCGGCACCGTCGCTGTAGACGGTGTCGGCGTGGTTGGTCTGCGTCAGCGTATGGCCGTCGTCCCACAATATGGTTCTGCCATCGGGCTGAAGTAGTCCGATGTAGACCTTAATAAGGGCCGGCGGATCGTTGTTAACGTCTTTATAGGTGACGCGGAAGGTCCATATTGTAGCCGCGTTGGCAGTGCCGTCCAGCGACTCGACGGAACCGTTGGTAAGCGTAGGGGCCACGTTGCTGGAGATAATTGGCCCCGATATCCAGTTGCCTGCTCCGTCGGGGTAACGCGTGGTCTCGCCCTGGATTCGGCTATTGACGTCGCGATAGTTGCCCCAGTCGTCGGTAAACTCGAAGTAGTATCTTCTGACACCGTTTTCGAGGGCGAAGTCGCTGAGTGTGGCAGTATCGAGAACGTAGTTGATGCCGTTCTTGAAGTATTGGGAGTTGTCCTGCCCTGGGACGAGATCGATTTCGGGCTTCATGGAGAAGCGTCTTATATCGCCGCGGTTATTGGTTTCGATGTAGATGAATGCGCTGAACGGCGCCTGCCCATCGGGGTCGGTGTATTTGACCTTGTATTGGAATCTCTGCCCTTCCTTACCGGTGCCCGGGGTAACGGAAGGGTCGCTAAGCTGGCAGGGGTTGTTCACGTAGGGCCCCGGGAAGTAGTCGTTATCTATGTAGGCAGACGTGCCGCGTTGAGCGGGAGTGCTAAACGTAGGCACCCACCAGTCAACGAAACAGCCTGCCTTATCGGGCTCCTCGATCATCTTGTTGTCGTAGACGATCTTGTCGGGCCTGACAGGGAACCTGGCCGTGTGCTCTCCGTCGTAGGCCTCAAAATAGTAGGTGTGCGGGCCAGGGGGCAACTTGGTTTTGTATTCGTACCAGACGCCATTTCGGTAGTTGTAAGGCTTAGTCTGGTCCTCGCGCGGATACATTGTATAGCCAGTGTATGCGTAGTTTGGGCCTGACCCAGTCTTCTCGCCAGCATTGTTGATGAACACGCGAATGCTGATGGGAGGCTTATTATCGACCTGCATGTAGACGATGCGGAACACGTGGTCGGTCTTTGTTGTGGTTCCACAGGTCGGCAAGGACTCCCAATGACTATTCATGCTGAAGTGCGTATTATACAGCGGGTTATAGGCGTGGTAAAACGGAGCAATGGTTCCGAAGAAACGCCCATTGCCGTATTTGAAGTCGTCGTATGGGACGTTGAGGTCATCGACGGGCGGCATCACAAGTCCGCACGTGACACGTGGGTGCGAGTCCGCAGAAAGCGGGTAGTTGGTCTCTGTGAACGCACCCGGCACTAGAACCGGACGGTCGACATAGAGTGAGCCATCATACTCACTGATACCGTCGGAGGAGTATCTTCTGTTTGCCGGCCTATTGATTTGCGCGTAGCCCGTGACGCTGCGCTCGAAGCTTGGGTCAAGCGGCGTCGTGCTGAAAGAAGAGTCGGTCCAGAATCCGCCCCACTCGCTGATATCGGGCTGGTGATCGAACAGGAAGCTGCCATCGGCGAACTTAAGGGAATCGTCCGCGCAGGCGAAGAAGTAACGATAGTTGCCTGGAAGCAGCGACGCGTAGTTGTTGTTGTTCCAGTAGTCATTGCGCGGCATCGGGTATTCCGCGGGGCGCTTTCCTCCTTCAGCACCGCTTCCTGCGGAGCCGCCGTTCTCGAGAGTAACCCCATAGGCAATGTCGTGATGAGGAAATATGTGGTACATCCACACACTTCCGTCTCCGGAGGCGTCCGGGTTTTCCGGTCTCATAAAGTGCGGCTGGTAGTCACCGGTTCCCTTTTTGTCTAGGTAGAGCACGACGCCCGTGGCCGTTGGACTGCCTGTAAACCAAGGACCCATCCAAGGATCGCCATACCAAGGCAACCACGGCAACGGCGGAAGGGCGTCGCGGTTCTTGTAGCGAACCCTGAAGACGAACTCGTGGGAGCTAGACCCATCGTCAGGGTAGGTGGGATTCGCCCAAACACGCGGCTCAACGCTAAGCGGGTCAAGGCGATCGTAAGTGTAGGAGAGCAGATAGTCCTTTCCGGATCCGTGCCCGGCGTGGTCGACCTGGCCCTGCAGAGATCCGACGTAGGAGTCGTGTATGGTGACCTCGGGGGACTTGGCCGGGTTGGACTGGGACTTGAAGGTGTCCTCGTAGTAATAGCCTGTACAACGGATCGACAATGTCCGTGGTTTATCCCCGTCGGCCACCATATCGGGCGCGTACCACATCGGATTATGCTTGCTATCGAAGAGCAGCCTATTATTCTCCGGTGTCCAGGTATTCTCTTCGAGGTTGAGGCTAGGCCATTGAAGCGGATTGCTCATATTGAGACCCGCGCTAACAGCTACCTTAAACTTGGCACCGTCCCGAGGGCTGCCCTCGACGTAATACATCGGGATACGGCCCGCGTATCTACCGCCCTGTAAGTTGAGCCAGACGTAGCCAGTAGTAGGCGCTGTAGGCTCCTGGCGACGATAGGTAATGAACGCTGACGCGCCAAATAAAGCCGGAGTGCCAGGGGTGTGTCCCTGACAAACGGCAGTGAACCGTCCGCTATCGGAGATTTGGGGAAGCGGCGTGTGAAAATCTGGTCCGTGATCACCCGGCAAGAGGCTATGCGAGATAACGCGGCCTGCGAAGGGTCTGCTAACGGTATACGTTCCTCCAGGGGTTCCGTTGGAGGAAGCGTTGCTCAGGGACCGGTAGTCAACGAAAACTTCTTTACCTGTAAGCTGAACGTAGGGAGCAGAACCGTCGGACCCTAGCCCCACGTACTTGGGCTCGGGAAGCGGAATCGGCAGGTAGAGTCGTCCGTTGGAATACGTGCCCATTGGCACCTTAGCACTCGACTGGTAGGCGATACAGAGCTTGACGGCGCCGGGCCGCGTAAACATCTCAGGCAGTCCGGGCGCGTCGGGCGAATCGTCGAGCTTATTGAGTCGAACAGTAGTATCGCCAGGAATGAATGGCCTGTTTCGCCACGTAGCAGGGTTGTCGGGATTATAGTCCACTACCGGATCGTAGAACCTGCTGAACAGGTTCGCGTTGTATTTGACCAACGCTCCGGTAGCGCCCGCGATGTTGGTGGTATTGAATACGGGTATGCTCGTCTCACCTGGCGCGAACATGAATGCGGAATTGTCCGGGTATATCTGGTATGACCTGTCGAGAGCCTCGGCGTAGGCAACATCCAGTCTGACTACGCCCTCTGGAATTTCGTTATCCAGAGTGATCTGCGTGTCGCCGCTTTTGAATCGCTGCGAAGCCTTGTTACGATTGTAGAGATTGGCGTTATCGACATAGCTCACCGTGATGCTTTGCGGGTTAGCCGGCAGGGGATGGTCTAATGTGATCGTGGAATCGCCTCTAGTAAAATCGCCACCCCGGTTTGTGGTCTCGTAATTGATATAGACAGTCTCCACGCCCGATGGCAACGGCGTGCTCAGGACGATCCTGGTATCGCCCGGCCTGAATGTGGTCTCGGGGTTATTGGGATCGAAGTAGTTGACCCCGGTCTTGGCGGCGTTGTCGAAGACACCGAAAACTCTGCCGATGATGTTGGGATCGTTCGGGACGACCCTCAGCGGGTCGCGATTCTCAGGCGTGTATGTAATATAGACTGTGTTAACGCCCTGCGGCAGCGTCTGGCTGAGCACGATCCACGGGTCACCGGTCACATACGGAACGTCGGGGTTGCCTGTAGTCGGGTTGACGTAGTAGTTCGTGCCGGTTCTGTCTGGATTATCGTATACGCCTACAACAGTGTCGAAAAGCATGGCATTCAGGGGCCTGACGTGGTTTCGATCCATCTGATAACTGACCCACACGCTGGTCACACCGTTTGGAAGAGCGGTAGCCAACTTGACAATCGAGTCGCCCGGTTTGAATGCGGTCGAAGAGTTGTTGGGGTTATAGTAGTTTGTTCCCGTAAGATTCGGGTTATCATAGACGCCGCTTACGCTGTCGATGACTCCGGGATCGGTGGGAGTGACGGTTTTATCGTCGTAGCCGTAGCG
>Ga0209018_1001437_pt1 | contig 19094 bp, 14 predicted proteins | sample YNPBryBLVA2012_FD_185814 | JGI IMG/M metagenome (GOLD analysis project Ga0209018, IMG submission 185814) | Anoxygenic and chlorotrophic microbial mat microbial communities from Yellowstone National Park, USA - YNP Bryant BLVA 2012 (SPAdes)... ...
TGGAGGCCGTGGCGCGGGCGCGGTTCGCCGTTGCCCGGTCGGGAGGGTGGATCACAGGGCATCAGCAGTTCTCGAATGTCTCGCTGTGCCTGTGGTTCGAGGTGGACGGCGGGCGGCTTCCGGAGCTGGGCGAGGCGTTGAGGAAAGCGGGAATCCCACTGACGAGCGAGCCTGAAGCGGCGGCGGGAGAGGTGAGGTGCTCGCTCCAGATGGCCTTCATTCACGACGAGCCGGACCTTCGGGCGCCGCCCGCGGCGGTGTGACACTGGAGTGCTTCGCCATGGAAGGCGGCGCAGCCCTGCCGCTCTCCTCTCCGGAGCGCAGCTTCAGCCCTGGGCGAGGCCGGCGCGGATGTGGTTCAGGTGCTTCTCGCCGTGGGCGGCATAGGTTTCGAGCAGGCGCTCGAGGGTCACGGCGCCGTATTCCGGGTGGTAGCCTTTCCGCGCCCATGCGTCACCGGGCAAGGACCGGAAGAAGGCAGCCCAACGGGCGTGGAGCCCGTCGAGGATGCTGAGCGAAGTCTCGATGGGGCCGGTGGAGGCATCGGGCAGGGCAGCCCAGGCGTCCTGGTCGTAGGGCTTCAGCGGCGGGTCGTTTTCGAGCAGAATGAAGCGGCAGCGGATGTAGGCGTGCATGTGGGAGTCGGCGAGGTGGTGGATCACCTGCCGGGAGGTCCAGCCGCCGGGGCGGTAAGGGCGGTCTAGCTGTTGCGGCTGCGCGCCGGCGATGAGGCGGCGGAGCTCGGCGGGGAGCGCTCCGATTTTGTCGATGAGTTGTTCGCGGGTCATGGCATCCCTCCTACTTCTGGGACCAGTCAGGTTCCCATTGTGCCAGAAGGCGGGGCGCGAGGGTGACCGGAGTCACTGCCCGAGGAGGGCGGGCGGCGCGATGCTGGAGCCATGACGGCGGCAGCGCCAGCGGTCCGGAGAGAGAAGAAAGCTTACAGCAAGCGCACGGGGAAGGACCGCTCGCAACAGATCCGCGTGGCAGTGCAGGCGGCTTTTCTTCTGCTCAACGTGTGGATCGGGGTGGAGTTTTATCTCTGGGTGAGGGCGTATGAGACGGGGCAGGCGCCGGCGGTGAGCCGCCCGCCCGGCGTCGAGGGCTGGCTGCCGATCGCCGGGATGATGAACTCGAAGTATTTCTTCGAGACGGGGCGCGTACCGGCGGTGCATCCGGCGGCGATGGTGTTGTTCCTGACGTTCACCGGACTCTCGCTGTTGTTGCGCAAATCGTTTTGCGGGTGGTTGTGTCCGGTCGGAACGATTTCCGAGTATTTGTGGAAGCTGGGACGCGACACGTTCCGGCGGAACTGGTACTTGCCGCGGTGGCTGGACATCGGGCTACGGAGCCTGAAGTACGTGCTGCTGGGGTTGTTCGTGTATGCAGTGGGGACGATGTCCGCTGCGGCGATCGCGCAGTTCCTGCAATCGCCGTACGGGATTGTGGCGGACGTGAAGATGCTGAACTTCTTCCGCTACCTGGGTGTGACGGCGGCGGTGGTGCTCGGGGTTCTGGTGGTGCTGTCGGTCTTCGTGCAGAACTTCTGGTGCCGGTATTTGTGTCCGTACGGGGCGCTGATGGGGCTGGCGGCGCTGCTGAGCCCGTTGCGGATCCGGCGCAATGCGGAGACCTGCATTGACTGCGCGAAGTGTGCGAAGGCGTGCCCGGAGCGGCTGCCGGTGGACAAGCTGGTCCAGATCCGCTCGGCGGAATGCATCGGCTGTCTGGAATGCGTGGCCGTGTGCCCGGTGGAGGACACGCTGGATATGAAGCTGGCGGGCGTGAAGCGGCGGGTGCCCGCGTGGGCGATGGCGGCGGCGATCGTGACGGTTTTCTGCGGAGCGACGGGCTGGGCGATGTGGGCGGGGCACTGGCAGACGCATGTGCCGCCGGATGTGTACCTGGAGCTGATCCCGCGGGTGCAGGAGTTCAGCCACCCGTAGGAGGGAGAGCCAAAAGCCTTGCCGCCGGGGACTGAGCGGGGAGTGGCATAATTGGCACGAGACGGGGAGGGTTGCTGTTGCCCCGTCGCGGTGGCCGATGCTCACTAGGCTCTGGATTCGAAACTTCAAGCTGTTCGACGAGGCTGAGATCGAACTCGAACAGCGGGTCTTGCTGGTGGGGCCGAACAACCAGGGGAAAAGTTCGGCGCTGCAAGCTTTGACATTGTGGCACCTCGGCGTGAGGCGGTGGGTGGAGAAGCGGGGCAGCGGAAAAATCCCCGAGAAGCGGCCCGGGGTGACCATCAACCGGCGCGACCTGGTCAGTGTCCCCGTGCCTGAGGCCAACCACCTGTGGCGCGCGTTGCGAGTGCGCGCGGGAAAGACCGGCGCAGTGAAGCCGGGGACGGAAAATGTCCTGATCGAGATCGAAGTGAACGGCACGGCGCCGGAAGGTGAATGGCGATGCGGGCTGGAGTTCGATTACGCAAACGAGGAGTCCTTCTACTGCAGGCCCCGGCGGACAGCGGAAGGTGCGCGAACCGAGGTTCCCAGGGCGGCCGCGGATGTAAGAGTGGCCTACCTGCCGCCCATGTCGGGCCTGGCGGCCCAGGAGGATCGCCTCGATCCGGGATCGATTCAGCGGCGGCTGGGCGAGGGGCGGACGGCAGAGGTGTTGAGAAATCTCTGCTATGCAGTTCTCACCAGCGACGCGTCGGGCGAGGCTTGGAAACGGCTCTGCGACCGGATGAGGGCGATGTTCGGCGTCCGCCTCGAGGAGCCGGAATACTTGAAGGACAGCGGGCAGGTCGTGATGAAATACAGGGACCATCACGGAACCCGGCTCGATTTGTCGGCTAGCGGGCGGGGGCAGCAACAGACTCTGCTGCTGTTGGCTTACATGGCGCTGAATCCGGGCGCGATCCTTCTTCTGGACGAGCCGGACGCGCATCTCGAAGTGCTGCGGCAGAGGCAGATTTACGAGGTTCTGAGCGAGGCAGCGTCCGAGGCGAGCAGCCAGGTGATTGCGGCCAGCCACTCGGAAGTCCTGCTGGAGGAGGCGGCGCAAAGGGACGCGGTGGTGGCCTTTCTCGGGCGGCCTCACCGCCTCGATACAGGGCCGGCGCAGCTCGTGAAGTCCCTGAAGGAAATCGGCGCCGAGCATTACTATCTGGCAGAACAAAAGGGCTGGGTTTTGTATCTGGAGGGATCAACAGATCTGGCGATTCTCAGGGGCCTCGCGTCGGTGTTGGCCCACCCGGCAAGAGAGGCGCTGGAGCAGCCCTTCGTCCACTATGTCGCCAACCAGCCGCCGAAAGCGCGGGATCATTTCCATGGGCTGCGGGAGGCCAAGCCGGATCTGGCAGGTCTGGCCATTTATGACCGGCTGGACCGGGAGTTGCCTTCGGATGCGTACCTCCGCCAGGTGCAATGGAAGCGCCGCGAAATCGAGAATTACCTGTGCTTCCGGGACGTGTTGTTGGACTATGCAGCGAAGCAGGCTGAAAAAGCGGCCGGGGATCTTTTCCGCGAGGTCTGGCGAGACAAGATGGCGGAAGCCATCCAGGAACTCGAACAGGCTCTGAAGAGTCTTGACAAGCCGGATCCATGGGGCGGGGATCTGAAAGTATCGGACGAATTTCTCGGTCCGCTTTTCAAGAAGTTCTCACAAAAGACCGGCTATCCGGTCTCCAGCAGCAAGGCCGAATTTTGCGAACTCACCCGGCATATGCGGCGCGAACACGTCGCCCCCGAAGTGCGGGAAGTGCTGGATCTGATCGTGGAGACCAAAGAGAATGCGCGGCCGAGGGGATGAAGCCGGAGGGTGACCGCTGTAGTCGGGGTTCGATGGGCGCCGACTCAGAGCCAACGTTTTTTCAGGGGCAGTTGCTTCTTGCGGGCGGCGAGGAGGGGCTCGTTGAAGAAGTCGATGACGGGCTGCATGAGGCGGAAGCGGAGGACGACTTCCGGCAGGAGCCTGCGGGAGGAGGCGAGTTCGGCTGGGAGCTCTTTCCAGAAGTACCAGTGCTTGAACTTCACCCACTCGATGGCGGGGTGCTGGGGAGGGAAGCCCTTGGGGGCACGGGCGAGGCGGTCGCCGTTGAGGGGGCCGAGGGCGGCAAGGAGTCTCTTGTCGCGCACGAGCGAATCGAAACGCTCGTGATGATCGAGGATGTGGAAACGGATGAGGCGGAGGTTCTCGGGGGTGGGCATATAGACGCCGCCGGCGATGCCCACATGGCGCGGGGAGATTTCGACGTAATAGCCGCCGGCGACGTGGCGGCCGAGGTCGGAGCGGAAGAAAGAAGCGGCGATGTGCGTCTTGTAGGGGCTCTTGTCCGACGAGAAGCGGGTGTCGCGGTAGATCCGGTAAATGGCGCGTTCCGGGAGGGTGACGGCTTCGGGGGCGAAGGCGGCGAGCGCGGCGTCGAGGGCGGCGACGAACTCCTCCATGGGGGCGCGAACTTTTTCGAAGAAGATTTGCCTGCGCGGTTCAAACCACTCACGTGTGTTGTTGCGTTCAAGCTGCCGGAGGAACTTCAGCGCCTCGGGCGGGAAGCCGGCAAAGCTGGCGGGCATGGCGAGGTGTCCCCTACAATTGAGAGCGATGACGGGTCTGGAAGAGGCGCTGCGGCGCCTCGCCGAAATCCCACTGTTACAGGTTACTCCGAACGAGCCGCTGTGGAAGCACACACGGTTCGGGCTGGGCGGGGCGGCTGCGGTGTTTGCCTGCACGGAAGACGAAGCGGCGTTCGTAGAGGCGGTACGGCGGGCGAGGGCGAGCGGGGCGCCGTGGGTGGTGATCGGAATGGGGACCAACTTGATCGTTGCGGACGAGGGCTTCCCGGGGATCGTGCTGCGGTACGACGGGGCGCGGATCCAGGTGGAGGGAAGCCGCGTGACGGCGCAGGCGGGGGCGGCGTTGCAGGCGGTGGTGGATGCGGCGATCGACGCCGGGCTGCAAGGCTACGAGCCGATGACAGGGATTCCGGGCAATCTCGGCGCAGCGATTTACGGGAATGCCGGAGCCTACGGGGCATCGGTGAGTGACAGAGTGGTGCGAGTACGGTACTTCGACGGCTTGGAGATCCGGGAGACGGATCACTCCGGGTGCGGCTTCCGGTACCGGGAGAGCGAGTTCAAGAGAAGGCGGCTCCAGGGGGAGCCGTGGCTGATCCTCTCTGCCGAGTTTGAATTTCCGCCGGGAAACGCTGCGGAGATGCGAAGAAAAGCGGAAGAAATTCTGGCGGTAAGGAGCCGAAAATACCCGCCGGAGATGAAATGCGCTGGCAGTATTTTCAAAAATTTTCTGCTGGAGCGGCTGCCGGAGGGGGCGAGGGCGGCGGTGCCGCCCGGGGTAGTGAAGGGCGGCAAGGTTCCGGCGGCGTGGTTCCTGGAACAGGCGGGGGCGAAGGGGATGGCGCGGGGCGGCATCCGCGTTTCGGAGGACCATGCGAACACGCTGTATAATGCGGGCGGCGGTACGGCCGCGGAATTCCGGGCTCTGGCAGAAGAGCTGAAGCGGCGCGTGAGGGAGAGGTTCGGCGTGGGGCTGGAAGAGGAAGTGCAGTACATCGGATTCGGGGAGGGGTATTTGCCATGAGGATCGCGATGTTGATTATCGCCGCGCTGGCTGCGCAGGGGCAGGCGCCGCTGAAAAAAGGAAGCCCGCTGGAGGCGCTGCCGGCGGACACGGAGATGCTGACGCACTTCGGCGAGCGCGCGGATTTCTCGCCGGACAGCCGGCGGGTGGCGTTCATGGCGAAGAGCTTCGGCGACGCGTTTGTGATCGATCTGGAAACGCGAGTCATCCGCTGCCTGACGTGCAACGTTCCGGGGGCGGCATTTTTGCGGGTGATGCACCTGGCCAACGGCGATTATCTGCTGATCGGGCCGGAGCGGTTCACCGACATCCGCACGAGCCGGCACCGGGACAATGAACTGTGGCTGCTGAGGCGGACAGCGGGTGCGAAGCCGGTGAAGCTGGGTCAGAAGATGAGCGAGGGCGCTGCGGTATCGAAGCGGGCGCTGCGGATCGCCTTTGCCGAGACGGCGGGGCAGAATGCGGAGCTGGCGCCGCGGCGGTCGAGAATCTGGGTGGCGGAGGTGGACGTGGACAACGCCGTTCTGAAGAGCCGGCGCGTGGTGGTGGAAAGTCCGGACGATTCCTGCACGCTGGAGGCGCAGGACTTTCTCGACAACGACCGGAAGCTGACCTACACCTGCTACGAGCGTGGCGGCGGGGCGAGCGTCTGGACGGTGAACCTGGAGACGGGCGAGCGGGTGAACCATTCGGCGGCGATCGGGAGCTACAACGAGGTGGAAGGGATCTTCCCGGACGGGTTGCACACGTGCGTGGAGAGCGACCGGCAGGCGGTGTTGCGGGGAAAGACGGAGAAGTTCCGCGACATAGACATCTGGAAGCTGCGGCTGGACGGAACGGGGCAGAGTTTCGAGCGGCTGACGTTTTTCAACGACTACGAGGGCTGGAAGGCATCCAATCCGGTGGTGAGCACGGACGGGCGTTATCTGGCGTTTCAGGCGGCGAGGACGGCGGACGAGGCGGGCGTGGGGTACGGCATTTTGCTGAAGCGGCTGGCGAAGTAGGCGCATGGCGGTATCCGGGAAGAAGGTGACGCTCGCGGTGCTGGCGATTGCCGGCGGCGTGACGCTTCTGTTCATCGGGCTGACGCTGGCGAATCTGGACAAGATCCGCACGTCGGTGGCGGTGCGGCGCTCGGCGCGTCCGATTTTGCGGACGCCGACGGGAACGATGGTGATCGTGCCGGAGGGAGAATTTCAGGTTCCTGCGTGGGAAAATCCCCCGAAACTGCCCGCTTATTACGTGGATCAGGAACCGGTTTCTCCAGAAATTCTGGATGGATTTCTGCGCGAAACAGGCAGGACTTCCGCAAAGCTGACGCCGGAAGACGAGCGGGCGTTTTGCGAGTGGGCGGGTAAGCGGCTGCCCACGGCGGAGGAACTGGCCAAGGCGGGGCGCGGAGCCACGCCGGAAAACGACGTAAGCATTTACGGCGTGCGGGGGCTGGCGCGAGGCGAAGGGGTGCGGTGCGCTCTGGACGCGCGGGATGCGGGCAGGTTCAGCTGAGACCCGGCGAGGGAACGGATCAGAGGACAGGGACGTAGTAGCCGGCCCGGCAGCGGACTTCGGCGGCGCCGGTGCGCGCGCGGGCCTCGGAGGTCAGATCCACCGAAAGGCGGCGGAATGCGCCGGGAGGCGCGGCGGAGGGGCGGATCATGAGGTTGTAGCGGAGCCGGAGGCGCTCGACGAGTTCGCGCAGGCGGCGTCCGGCATCGTTGGAGCGGATCACTTCGCCGCCGGTGGCTTCGGCGATGTGGAAGATGTTGGCAGGCGTGAAATCGGGGTTGGCGTCCGGCCCCTCGGGAAGGCGCGGGGGGCGGGTGCCTTCGGGGACGATGGCGTTTACCACCGCGTTGACGCCGGAGATGGCCCGAATCACCGTTTCGTCCGGCAACTGGTAGTGGACGCCGCCGTTGTCGGTCAGGACGATGAGAGCGCGGCGTCCGGGGAAAGGAGGCAGCTTCTCCAGATAACCAGCGGCTGCCAGCAGGGCGTCGTTGAGCGAGGTGCCGGCGCCGAGACCAGACTCGACGGCAGCCTCCCGGAGGGCGCGGGCGGCAAGGTCTTTGTCCGCGGTCAGCTCCTGCTGGAGGCGGGCGCGGCGGGCGAAGAAGAATACGGCGACTTCGTCGTGAGGGGCGAGCTGTGCAAGCGCCTGGCGTCCCGTTTCGGCGGCGGAGCGCAACATGCGGCCCATGCTGCCGGAGACGTCGAGCAGGAGAAGCACCTGCAAGGGCGCGGCGTCGTGGGCGAAGGCCTCGACGGGGCGCGGGACGCCCTCGTCGCGGACGACGAAATCTTCGGCGCGGAGCCCGGTGACGGGGCGCCCGTTGCGGGTCACGAGCGCGTCGACGCTGACGAGCGCCGTGCCAGAGCGGAAGATGGGCGGCTCTTCCGGAGGCGGGGTTTGCGCGCGGAGGGGCGGGGCGGCGAGGATGGAAATCAGCAGTCCCGCGGGCAGCAGGCGGCGGACTGCGGCAGATCCCATGAAGAACATTATCGTCGGCACGGCGGGGCACATCGATCACGGGAAGACGGCGCTGGTGCGGGCGCTCACGGGGATCGATACGGACCGGCTGGAAGAGGAGAAGCGGCGCGGGATATCGATTGATCTGGGGTTTGCGCATCTGGAGGCGGGTGGCGTGCGGTTCGGGTTTGTGGACGTTCCGGGGCATGAGCGGTTCGTGAAGAACATGCTGGCGGGGGCGGGCGGGATCGACGCGGTGCTGCTGGTGATTGCGGCCGACGAATCGGTGAAGCCGCAGACGCGGGAGCATTTCGCGATCTGCCGGCTGCTGGGCATCCGGCACGGGATGGTGGTGCTGACGAAGAAGGATCTGGCGGATGCGGAAATGCTGGAGTTGGCGCGGCTGGAGGCGGCGGAGCTGGTGCGGGGCTCGTTTCTGGAAGGCGCGCCCCTGGTGGCGGTGAGTGCGGCGACGGGCGAGGGGCTGGAGGAGTTGAGAGGAGAACTGGTGCGCCTGGCATCCCGGGTGGCCGGGCGAGACACGGAGGGGATTCCGCGCCTGCCGGTGGACCGGTCGTTCACGTTGCGCGGGTTCGGCACCGTGGTGACCGGTACGCTGGTGGAAGGCAAGCTCCGGGCTGGAGAGGAGGTGGAGGTGCAGCCGGGCGGGCGGAGGGTGCGGATCCGCGGCTTGCAAGTGCACGGGGAGACGGTGGAGGAGGCTGTGGCGGGGTCGCGGACGGCGGTGAACTTGGCCGGCGTAGAAGCAAGCGAGTTGCACCGCGGAATGACGCTGACGGCGCCCGGAAGGTGGGAGGCGACGCTGGCTGTGGACTGCCGGGTGGAGTTGCTGGAAGGTGCGCCGGCGCTGCGGCACGGGGCTGCCGTGCATTTTCATGCGTGGACGGCGGAGACAACCGCGCAGGTGCGGCTGTTTGACGCGGGGCACCCGGTGGAGGAGGGTGGGAGGGCTTTTGTGCGGCTGCTGCTGGAGCACCCGGTGTTGCTGAAGCCGGGCGACCGGTTCATTGTGAGACAATTCTCGCCGCTCGTGACGATCGGCGGGGGCGTGGTGCTGGACACGCAGCCGCCGTTGCGGGCGAAGAAGGCGTGGGTGGCGGCGCGGCTTGAGCAACTGGAGGGCGCACCGCTGGAGCGGCGTCTGGCGCTGTGGGTGGTCGAGACGCCGCAGGGCGCCGACGCGGCGGCGCTGGCGGCGCGGGCGGGGTTGACGGTCGAGAAATTGCAGCAGGCGGCGCCGGCAGCGGGGCTGGCGCTGCTGCGAGGCGAGAGGTTGCGGGTGGCGACTCGCGGGCAGGTGCAGGAGCGAGCCCGGAGGCTGCTTGCACAACTGGAGCAGTTCCATGCGGCCAATCCGCTGGTGGGCGGGATGCCGCGCGCGGCGGCGGGCCTGGATGCGGGCTGGCTGGACGCCGTGCTGGAGGAAGAGCGGGAGATTGTGGCGGAAGGAGAGGCGCTGCGGTTGCGAGGATTCCAGCCGAAGCGAAGGGCAGAAGAGGCGGAAGCCGAGGAGCGGATGGAGAATGTGTTCCGGCGCGCCGGGCTGGAGGCGCCTCCCGTGAAGGAAGCGCTGGCGCAGGCGGGGCTGGACGAGGGGCGGGCGAGGACGCTCCTGCAACTCATGCTCAAAGATGGGCGGCTGGTGCGGGTGTCGCCGGAGCTGGTACTGCACCGCGAGGCGGCGGACCGGCTGAAGGGGATGCTGGCGGGGAAGAGGGGGCTGAAGTTCGGCGTCGGGGAATTCAAGGAGTGGACGGGAGTGAGCAGGAAGTATGCGATTCCGCTGCTGGAGTATCTGGACCGGGAGCGGGTGACGCGGCGGGAGGGGGACCGGCGGGTGGTGCTGTAGGAGGAGCGGCCGCGGAACCGCAATGCAGATTTGTGGATCTCGATTGCAACATCGCTCGTGCAAGCGAGTTGCATTTGAGGTTGCATTGGCAGCACGATGAGTTTCTGGTCTTTTCCGCGTGGCTGCCGGTGGCGGCGATGGGTCTTCGATGCGCACCTTTATGCGGGCCTGGCGGCGGGCGCGCTGTTGATGGTGACGGGGCTGTCCGGGGCCCTATCGGCATATGCGCCGGAGTTGGAGGGCGGCGCGAGCCCGGCCCGGGGGCGCGTGGCGGGCGCTCCGCCGGCCGAAGAAACGGCGGCGCGGCTGCTGGCGGAGCGGCCCGGGATGCGGTTGCAGGACATCCGTTTCGACCGGTATGGGAACGCAAGCGTCTTTCATTTGCAAGAAGCGGGAGGCGAGGGGCTGCGGGGCCGCGACCTGCATGTGATGGTGGATCCGGCGACAGGTCGCGTCCTGCGCGAGGCCGACCGGAGAGCAGGGGTGTGGCGGTGGCTGCGGGAGTTGCACCATGATCTGCTGGCTGGCAAGACGGGGAGGAAGGCCAACGGGGTGGCGGCAGGTGTGTTGCTGCTGCTGAGCGCCACGGGGCTCGTGATCTGGTGGCCGGGACCGGTGCTCTGGAGGAAGCGGATCGGAGTCAGCAAAGGCACTGGGTGGAAGCGCACGGTCTGGGATTTGCACAGCGCGGCGGGCTTCTGGTCTTGCGCGGGGCTGGCGCCGGGCCTCCTTTTTCTGACGGGTTTTCTGATGTGGTGGAGCCGGGTGGCGGCGAAGCGGCTTCGCCGCGGCGAGGGTCCGGCAGCGGAGGGGAGGCGAAGAGTAGCGGCGGCGGTAGCGTTGCTGTTCTGCGCGGGCCTGGCGGAGGGGCAGTCGAGGCCATTGAAGGAGCAACCGCGGTGGATCGCCAACTTCGGAGGAGATTTCAGCGATGAGGAGTCGGGGACGTCGCTTTCGGTGATGGCGAACTTCGTGAGCCGGCGGTTCGATTACAAGGCGAACGGAGACGTGAGTTCGTTCGGCGGTTCGGCGAGCTTCGATGTGGCTCTGTATCAGAGGCTGAAGGGTGGTTTGCGGCTGTTTGTAGAGGGGAATAACCTGACCAACCGCGACCGCGTGCGGGACGAGAACCTGGCTGCGGGTGGGGCACAGTGGCGGCGGGAAGCCTTCGGACGCACGGTGCTGGGGGATTGCAGATCAGTTTCCAGGCGGGAGCGAAGACAGAACGGCCGCGGCCCAGCTGGTGGAGGCAGGCGGGGCGCTTGAAGATGCGCTGCAGGCGTCCACGGTGGAGACGGCACGGCCGAGGGCGAAGACGCGGCTCGGGCCGCAGGGAGGGCGAAATCCACGGGCGCTGCGTGGCGGCGGCGGAACGGCGGAGGTGCACGGGTTCCGGCGGCGCTACGCGCAAGCACAGGAGAGACTCCTTTGCGCCGTCAGGAGGCCTCTGCCGCGCAGCGCATCAAGGGGACGGGACATCCGGGGGCGACGGACCTAAGCTGGAGGCGGGATCGTCTGGTGCGGGGTGTTGCACAGGCTGTGCGTCTGGCCGGCCGCCGGATGGAGGGGACGGCTGGCCGAGCATGCGGAGGATGGATGAGACGTAGGCTTGGGTTTCGGAGTACGGAGGAATGCCGCCGTAGCGCTCCACGGTGGCGGAACCGGCGTTGTAAGCCGAGAGGGCGAGCGGAAGGTCGTTCTGGAAGCGGTCGAGGAGGAGTCGAAGGAAGCGCGCGCCGCCGAGGATGCTCTGTGTGGCGTCGAAGGGATCCTCGATGCCGAGCATGGAGGCGGTTTCCGGCATAAGCTGCATCAGCCCCATGGCGCCCGCGGGGCTGACGGCACAAGGTTTGAAGGCGGATTCCTGCCGGGCGACAGCGCGGAGCAGGAGCGGATCGAGACCATAGGCGGAGGCGGCATGGTGGAAGAGCGGGGCGAGTTGCGCGGCCGGCATGGCGGCGCAGTCGAGAAGGGGCGCGGGAGCGGGAGGGGTTGGCCAGGAGAGGCGCGGCTGGAGCGAGGCGGACTGGATCTGGAGATCGAAGCTGCAGGACGGGGTGCAGAGGGAAGCCTGGCCCGCAGGTTCCTGAGGATGATCCGGAGCTGCAGCTACGGGGTTCGCGGGCCCGGAGGGCGGAAGCGGCTGCCGGGCGGAGATCGAGGCGAGCTGAAGCTCGATGGAAGCGTGCTGCCGATCCAGGGAGGGGGATGTTGCAGCCGAGGCGGCCACCTGGACGCCTGCGACGGGCGAGGCGGCGGCGGAGGAGGGGCGGGTCCGTGGAACCTGGATCGAAAGCGACTGGAGCTGGCGCCCCACGGATTCGCGCTGCGCGGCAGCCGCGGCTTCCTGCAAGGACTGGGCGCGGGCCATGAGGGCGAGCGCAGCTGTGAGCGCGAGACGCTTCACGAGAATCGCATCGGCGGATTTCGGGAGATTCGCCATATTTCGTGGCGCCATGAGGGGGTAGAAGCACCGAAGCAGCGGGTTGTCGAGCCGGGTCCCGGGGGAAACATAAGGACGCCCGGAAGGCGGCAGCTTTTTACGATGGTTTACGATGCGGGGGTAATCCGATGCGGGCGGGCGGGCGTCCCTGAATGTGGTGATGAAGAAGCTGATCCTGTGTTGCCTGTTGCCGCTGCTGGTGGGGGCGTGGGACGACGCGCCGCCGGGGGCGGTGGCCGGGCGCGTGACATACCGGGGGAAGCCCGTCCCTGGCGCGGCCGTGACGGTGCGGCAGGACGCGCAGCAATGGATGGCGGCGTCGGACGAGGCAGGGCGGTTCGAGGTGGCGGGCGTACCGGAGGGGGCGGTGGAGGTGGAAGTGCGACTGTTCGGCTTCGAGCTGACGAGGCGGACGGTGAGCGGGGCGGCGCGTGGTCGCGTGGAGATTGTGCTGACCATGCCGGCATATGCCGCAGCGTCCGGACAGTCGAACATGGCCGGGGAATCGGCGGGCGACCAATGGGAGACGCCGATCAACGGCACTCAGACGCAGGGGATGGGAGTGAGCGCGGACCTTGCCGATGCCAGCGAATCGTTTCTGGTCCAGGGTTCTCTGAGCCGCGGCTTGCAGGAGGCGGCGAGGCCGGGCTTTTTCGAGTTCGGTTTTGCCGCGCCGATGATGGCGGGGATGTTGGGGCCGGGCGGAATGGCGGGCGGACCGTTCGGACCGGATGGGGCGCCCGCGGGGCTGGCTGGCGGCGCTGCGGCGGGTGCGGCGGCCGGTCCGCCAGCGGGTCCGGCGGCGATGGGGGGAGGGCCAGGCGGCGGACCTGGGGGCGGTCCGGGGATGGGCGGAGGCGGGATGATGCGCGGAGGCGGGATGATGGGCGGACCGGGCGGGGGAGCGGGGATGCGCGCCGGCATGGGGCCCGGCGGCGGGCGGATGTCGCCGGAAGAGTTCCGCAACCTGAGTCCCGAGGAGCAGGAGAAGATGAAGCGGGAGCTGGCCGAGCGGTTCGGCGGCTTGCTCGAGCGTGAGGGGTTCGGCAACCGGACGCAGCGGGCGCGGGAACAAATCCGGGGAGGATTGTTTTTCAATCTGCGCGACGACGCGCTCGACGCGGCACCTTACGGCGTGAACGGGCGGCCTGTGGAGAAGCCGCAATACACGCAGCCGCGGTTCGGCGCGTCGCTGGGAGGACCGTTGAAGCTCGGCCGCCTGTTCGGGGCGGACAACACCTTTTTCTTCGTCAACTACAACGCCGGGCGGGGCAGCACGGCATACAACGGGTTCGCGGTGTTGCCGGACGAAGCGGCGCGCGCGGGCGATTTCAGCCGTCTCGAGCCGCTGCAGCCGGCGGTGATCTTCGATCCGTTGTCGGGCGCGCCGTTTCCCGGCAACCGGATACCGGAGGCGAGGGTGAGCCCGATTGCGAGGGGGCTGCTCGGGTTCATCCCGCTGCCGAACCGTCCCGGCGCGGTGCAGAACTGGACGCTCTCGGCGGCGCAGCCGATGTCGAACGACAGCCTGAATGTGCGGCTGAACCGGACGCTGAACCGGCGCAACCGGCTGGCGTTCGATCTCGCGTGGCAGAGGCGGTATTCGGAGAACATCCAGTTGTTCGGGTGGCGCGATCCGAGCCGCGGGCGGGGCTGGAATACGAGCGTGAACTGGAGCCAGACGCTGGCGCCGCGGCTGATCCACACGGTGAGCGCACGGTACAACCGGAATTTCAACGCGCTGATCCCGTATTTTGCTTACGGCGAGGATGTGGCAGGGAGGCTGGGGATCGAAGGCGCATCGCGCGATCCCGCGAATTTCGGCCCGCCGAACCTGAACTTCACGAACTACGGCGATCTGAGCGACGGGAGCCGTTCGCAGCGGATGGTGCATACGTGGAGCTTCATGGACGGCTGGACCGTGGTGCGGCGGACGCACACGGTGCGGGCGGGATTCCAGTTCACGCGCACGCAGCAGAACACGCTGCTCGACCCGAATGCGCGGGGGACGCTGTTTTTCGGCGGCCTCTTGACGAGCGGGACGGACGAGGCGGGACGGCCGCTGCCGGGCACGGGCAACGATCTGGCGGATTTCCTGCTCGGATATGTGCAGCAGAGCAGCGTTCGGTACGGGCAGCCGGACACCTATATGCGGCAGTCCGTGCTGGGCGTTTTCGTGCAAAAAGAGTGGCGGGCGCGGCCGGGGCTGACGCTGAATGCGGGGCTGCGCTGGGATGCGTGGCTGCCGTTCACGGAGAAATACGGGCGCATGGCGAACCTGGACATCGCGCCGGGGCTGGGCGGGGCGTCGGTGGTGACGCCGGGCGGGACGGGGCCGTGGATGGGGAGCGTGCCGGACGGGCTGATCCGGCCGGACCGCAACAATCTGGCGCCGCGGCTGGGGCTGGCGTGGCGCCCGAGCCAGAAACGGCGGACCATTGTCCGGCTGGGCTACAGCGTGTTCTATGACGCAAGCGTGTTTGGAAGCATCGCGCAGCGCCTCACCTACCAGCCGCCGTTCGCCACGGCGGCCACGTTCAACACGTCGCCGGCGGCGCGATTGACGCTCACGCAGCCGTTCCGCGGGCCGCAGACACAGACGCTGCTGAACTCCTACGCAGTGAACCCGGATTACCGGGCGCCCTACGCGCAGACGTGGAACCTGAACGTGCAGCAGGACGTGCGCGGGTATGTGGTGGAGATCGGATATCTGGGGACGAAGGGCACGGCACTGGTGATCCAGAGGATTCCGAACCGCGCGCCGCCGGGCTCGCCGCTGGACAGCGAACTGCGGCGCCCGATTCCCTATGCCACTGGCTTCACCTATGACAGCCCGGAGGGCAGCTCGATTTTTCATGCCGGGCAGTTGCGCGTGGTGAAGCGGATGCGGCGCGGGGTGAGCTGGTCGGCGCTGTACACGTTGTCGAAGTCGATTGACAATGCGAGCTCGATCGGCGGCACGGGCAACCTGGTGGTCCAGGACGAAAACAACCTGCGGGCGGAGCGGGGGCTGTCGAATTTCGACGTGCGGCACCAGTTGCAGTTCAACGGGATGTTCACGTCGCCGTTCGGGCCCACGGGCGTCTGGCTGCGGCAGAGAAATGCATGGACGGCGATGCTGCGGGACTGGAACCTGAACCTCTCGCTGCAGGCGAACTCGGGACGCCCGCTGACGGCGCGCGTGCTGGGCGCGGTGGCGGATGCGGGAGGCAGCGGGGCGACGGGCAGCGCGCGCGCCGATGCCACGGGGCTGCCTGTGAGGGGCGGATCGGCCTATTTCAACACAGCGGCGTTTGCCTTGCCGCCGGCGGACCGTTACGGGAACGCGGGGCGGAACACGATTCCCGGACCGGGGAGCGTGGTGCTGAACGCGGGCTTCGGGCGGTCTTTCCAGATCGGCGAGAGTTCGCGGAGGAGGCTGGAGTTTCGGCTGGAGGGGCAGAACGTGCTGAACCACGTGAACCTGACCAGTTACGGAACGGTGGTGAACGCGGCCAATTACGGCCAGGCTACGGCAGCGGGCGCAATGCGCAGCGTGCAGATCACGGCGAGGTTCCGGTTTTAGGCGATGAAACGCGAGATGCTTTCCCTGTTGTTATGCGCAGCGCTGCCGGGGCAGCCGCCGGAGGAGACTCCGACGTTCCGCGCGTCGGCGAACCTGGTGATCGTCACCGTCTTCGTGCGGGACGCGCAAGGGCGCCCGGTGAAGGGGCTGACGAAGGACGACTTCGTGGTCACGGAAAACGGCAAGCCGCAGACGGTGCGTGTATTCGAGTTTCAGCAGATCGATGAGGCGGCCACGGGGTCAGCGGCGCTGGCGGCGGAAGCACCTGCGCTGCAGCCGCCGCAGGCGGATCGGCAGACAGGCGCGGTGCTGCCGGTACGTTATCGCGACCGGCGGTTGATCGTGCTCTATTTCGACTGGACGTCGCTGGATGAGGAGCAGCAGGTGCGGGCCAAGGAAGCGGCGGAGGAGTGGATCCGGACAAAGATGACGGCGGCGGATCTGGTGAGGATTGCGGCGTTTGGGTCGCGGCTGCGTGTGGTACAGGATTTCACGGGGGACCGGGATGCGCTGATCGAGGCGGTGCGGAAATTCCAGACAGGCGAGATGAGCGAGCTGGCGGCGGAAGGGGACACGGGGACGGAGACAAGCGAGGATGCGGCATTTGCCGCCGACGAGACGGAGTTCAATGTGTTCAACACGGACCGCAAGCTTGCTGCTCTGGAGGATCTTGCGCGGTCGCTGGCGCCGTTGCCGGAGAAGAAGGCGGTGGTGTATTTCAGCGCGGGCGTGAGCCGGACGGGGATGGACAACGAGGCGCAGTTGCGCGCGGCAGTGAACGCGGCGGTGCGGGCGAACGTGAGCTTTTATCCGGTGGATGTGCGGGGCTTGCAGGCGGAGCCGCCTGGAGGCGGCGCGGCGGTGGCGACGGTGTCGGGGACGGGGCTGTTTAGTGGAGGGGCGCAGGGGCGACAGAGGCAGAAGAGCTTCGATACGCAGGACACTCTGGAGATGCTGGCGGCGGACACGGGAGGGAAGGCGCTTTTCGATTCGAACGACCTGGCGCTGGGTATTCAGCGGGCGCAGCAGGACATCCAGAGCTATTACATCCTGGGCTACTATTCGAGCGATGAGCGGCGGGACGGGCAGTACCGGCGCGTGGAGGTGAAGCTTGCGCCGGCCGTGCAGGCGCGGCTGCGCGCGCGGCTCGATTACCGGCGGGGGTATTTTGCGGAGAAGGACTTTGCGGCGTTCACAAGCTACGACAAGGAGAAGCAGCTGGAAGAAGCGCTGCTCGCCGGGGACCCGGTGACGCAGTTGCGTCTGGCGCTGGAGGTGAACTGGTTCCGGCTGGGCCGGAGCCAGTATTTCGTGCCGGTGGCGGTGAAGATTCCCGGATCGGCGATTCCGCTGAAGAGGCAGGGCGGGGCGGAGACGACGACGTTCGATTTTGTCGGGCAGGTGAAGGACGCGCGCGGGGCGGTGGCGGCCACGCTCCGGGATGGGATCAAGATCCAGCTGCGGGACGAAAAGGCTGGGCAATTGGGTTCGCGAAGCCTGATTTATGACACCGGATTTACGCTGCCGCCTGGCGCCTATTCCATGCGCATTGTGGTACGGGAGAACCTGACCGGGAAACTGGGATCGTTCGATGCGAAGTTCACGATTCCGGATCTGAACGGGGTGAAGGACGAGATGCGGCTCAGCTCGCTGGTGCTGGGGGCGCAACGCGTGCCGGTGAGCGAAGCCGTCGGCGCGGCGGACAAGAAACTGGTGAAGAGGCAGGACACGCATCCGCTGGTGCGGGGCAAGGAGAAGCTGTTGCCAAGCGTGACCCGGGTGTTCCGCGAGGGGCAGACGCTGTACGTGTATGCGGAGGCCTACGATCCGGAGGTGGAGGCGGCACAGCAGAAGCCGGCGCTGGCGGCGGCGCTGACGGTGTACCGCGACGGGAAGCTGGTGTACCAATCGCGCCCGGCGGTGGTGACGGCGATGAAAGATGCGCGCAGCCGGGCGGCGGCGGTGGCGCTGGAGATTCCGTTGAAGCTGCCGGCGGGGGAGTATGTCGCGCAGCTCAACGTGATCGACAGGATGGGGCAGAAGGCGGGCTTTCTGCGAGTGCCGCTGGTGGTGGTGCGGTAGCAAGTCGGAAAGTTTACAAAGTCGGCAGGAACCGATGTGCCGCGGTGGCGTATCTGTTCTTGTATGTCAATCGACAAGAATCTCCTGGCGTTATTGCTGCCGGCGGCGGCTGCTCTGGCGGGCGATTTTCTGCCGCTTGAGACGGGGAACCAGTGGACTTACCGGGATTTGACTTCGGGACAGTCTTTTACCGTGCGGGTGGGGACGCCCTTGGCGACCCTGGACGGAACTGTGTACCACTCGCTGACGGGCTATGTGCCGCGGGCGCTTTGGGTACGCGCCCTGCCGGACGGGACTCTCGTATATCTGGATGAAGAGGCGAGTGCGGAGCGGACTCTGGCGTCGTTTGAGGATGCGGGGGGAGGGTGGGCGGAGGCCCCGTTCCGGCCATGCGAGCAGGAAAGCCGCCTGGCGGGCGGGCCGGCTCCGCACCACGGTGCGGCGGGCTGGTTTGCTGCGGCGTGGAAGCTGGAGTATCGGTCCTTCGGGTGCGCGGATGGAGGCATCGAGAGCGAAGTGTTCGTGGCCGGGGTCGGGATGGTACAGCGCACGGTGGCCACGGTTGCGGGACCGCGCGCGTATGAATTGGTGTCGGCACGCGTGGGCAGGCTGGTGTTGGAGGCCGCGCCGGCAACGATGTTCAGCGCCACTCCGGTGGAGAACGAAGCCGGCGGGCTGTCGGCGTCGATGCGGCTGGTGCTCGGAATCGCCGAGCCGGTGGAGCTGGTCTTCAACGACTCGCAGGAGTACGACTTCGCGATCTGGGACGAAACCGGCAAGGCAGTTTACCGATGGTCGGACGGGAGGGCGTTCGCCCAAGCCGTGGCGGTAAAGACGGTGTCCGGGGAGTTGCGCTATGAGGCGCCAGTAGAACTGGCGAAGCCGCTGCCGGATGGGAGGTATGTGCTCGAAGCATGGCTTACCACAGGGCCGGGGCGGCGCGGGTACGCGGCGATGGCGCCGTTCCGGATTGACGGGGGGAGACTGGTCCGCTAGTCCTTCTTCCTTTCTTCCCCTTCCGGATGGGGACAGCCTGACACGACGAGTTGGCGTATTTTCCAAGGGGACGGAGCCCTCCGTCCCCTTGGCGAGTTTCCGCCTCTCAAGCCCACTTTTGCGA
>Ga0209018_1001439_pt1 | contig 19085 bp, 14 predicted proteins | sample YNPBryBLVA2012_FD_185814 | JGI IMG/M metagenome (GOLD analysis project Ga0209018, IMG submission 185814) | Anoxygenic and chlorotrophic microbial mat microbial communities from Yellowstone National Park, USA - YNP Bryant BLVA 2012 (SPAdes)... ...
AAGCCAGTTCGTCTCAATCCCACCTTACAGATTAGGTCTATTCCCACAAAAAACCAAGGGAACGGGAGATACAATTGTAAAGCACGTATGTCTCAATCCCACCTTACAGATTAGGTCTATTCCCACTAATACACTTATGGGAGTTCGAGTATCTGCTCGGACATGTCTCAATCCCACCTTACAGATTAGGTCTATTCCCACGCGATCGCGGCGTACCAAAAGGCCATCGAGCTTGCACCGAGAATGGGTCTCAATCCCACCTTACAGATTAGGTCTATTCCCACATAATTTCCAAAAATGTTGATCCTATTTTGATGCAAAATTTGTCTCAATCCCACCTTACAGATTAGGTCTATTCCCACCCGATATCTTCAAGAAATCCTTTCCTCACGAGTTCGTTGAACGTCTCAATCCCACCTTACAGATTAGGTCTATTCCCACAAGGCAATGAAAGTGGTATGCGATGTTCGCCCGGAAACAGTCTCAATCCCACCTTACAGATTAGGTCTATTCCCACGCCTAAGGCAATTGAGGCGTACCTCAAGGCCATCGAGAAGTCTCAATCCCACCTTACAGATTAGGTCTATTCCCACTGCCGCCCTTTAAACAGCCTGTGACAGAACGGATTTCACGGCTGTTTTCCCACCCCCCCGAAACGAACTCCAATTTTTACTCATCTCTTCCCCAAAATTTGATGAAAAATAATTGACTAACTTACTAAAATTGATAGAGTTGATTTATTGGTTCCTCCCCCCCCTCAAAACAGGGTCTTTTTTATTGGCATCAATTTTGCTGATCGATAACTTTACTTTAGTGAATATAATACTCCTGGTCCTGGGTCACCTTTCCTGATCCCCATATTTTTATTTTAGCGGCACACGACTCACAAATGCGATACAATCGAATGCTATCGTCTTTTGCTAGGGCAACCGCGCCCAACATTTTATTCAGGTTGCGCAGTTCTGACTCCGATATATCCGCTTCAAAAACGGAAAACTGTACCCGGGGGCCAAAATCTTTCAATTGATGCGCCAAACGGGTGCGGGTTTTGTCGTCCTCAATATCATAGGAAATAATCACCAACATAAAAACCATCTCATTGAACAAATGCAACAGGAGTTTATTCGTTATCGAAATCTTCGTAAATCAAACCGGTTTTTCGTTCGATGGCATGATCGCGTGCCACCAATTTTGAAAGCTCTTGAATGCGACGCTGAAATTCTGATCGAAATCCCTGAGTTTGTCGTGCTGTCGCGCCAGCATAGCGACCCGCCATTTTTTCATAGTGTTGAAAGAATTTCTTTTTCCCATCCGTGTTCAACATCACGCCGCCCTCGGGTGGTCTGCTAAAATCAGTTTCCAAAAAGATGCCCTGGTTGAATGCCTGAATGGCGAGATGATCGATAAACGAATGTCGGTATTCTTCTAGCAGGTCCAGCGCCAACGATGGTCGGCCATACTCGGCGGCATGATAAAAGCCCAGAAACGGATCGAAGCCAATGCCATCCAATAGCGATTGGATTTCCGAGCCGACGATCACGTAGCCAAACGATAACACTGCGTTAATCGGGTCTTTCGGCGGACGGCGGTTACGACCTTCAAACTTCCAGGGAGCACGAAACATCCGCCCAAATAGTTGAAAATAAAATGAAGAGGCCGAGCCTTCAAACCCGAGCAAACTATCCGTTGCTGACGCGGCTTGCACTTGTTGCTGCCAGTTGGTTAGCTTGAGCAGCTCGTCAGCCGTGTAAACATCAGGATGATGTTTCTTATAGGTTTTTAGAATGGTCAGCATGCTGTCGATTTTGCGCTGGACACACATTTTAGCTATCTGCAAGCGAAAATTTTCATCCTGGTATTTTCTAAACTGCTCGATGCGCAATAAGATATTTTTTGATTTCGGTGGCGTCAGTTGACCAATCAGCTTGCCCGAAAAGGTAAACAGGGCCAGCTCGATGCCATGCTGCAACAGCTCCTGCAACGCTTGAGTGGTCACCTGCACATTGCCAAAGACCATCACGTGATCAATATCGGCACAGGGCAGCTCCAGCAATACCTCGCCTTCGGTAACGTGCGACTTGCGTTCGTGCGGCGTCCGCAGGCGACAGAGCCGTAAGCGGTCGCTGGTTTTGCGGAGGATGGTGTTTTGCTCAATCAGGTAGAGTGTTGCCATGGTTGCCTCACTTATTTCTCAATTCAAGATATCGCATGAGCGACAACGGCGGAGGTAACTTGGGCGGCGGCGGCTCAGGTCGCTTCTCAGGAAACGGTAAATAAACATCATCATAAAGAAAAACCGCGCCCAAAAATTTGAAGCCACGATCGAACGAGACAATTTTAGTTTTAAGTGGATTTAAGTCCAGCTTCATATCGTCCAATATCATGTCCGTCAGCTCGATGTCTTCTTGCGCCTCGACTTCTTTTTTGCTGAGGATCAAAAAGTCATCGGCAAAGCGCACGATTTTTTTGCCGAAGCTCAGCAGCGTTTCGTCCAGCTCATCGAGAAACAGATTAGCCAGCACGGGCGAAACCACCGAGCCCTGAGGAATGCCCTGTTCCAGCGTCCAGATGCGAGCGCCATCGTAGATTTCAGCTTTGATCCATTTCTCGAATAAGCGCAGCGTAGCGGGATCGGGTAATAGCTTACCCAGCTTTTGCAGGAGCAGATCGTGCGGCACGCTGTCAAAATAGGCATCAATGTCTGCATCCACGGCATAACGATAGCCCTTGTCGCGCCATTTCTTGATCTCAGCCACGGCAGTTAAAACGCCCCGCCCCTCGCGATAGGCATGGGACACGTCCTCGAACTCAGCTTCGAAAATCTCTCGGGTTGCCAGAAATGCGGCCGATTGCGCCACCCGATCCCGCACCGTGGGCACCGAAAGAAAACGGACACCTTTGGCTTTCCGTTTCGGGATCGCAAAGCGGAGCAGCGGATAGGGATGGTATCTCCGCGAAAGAAGAGCATGACTCAGGCTGCTCAAATTCTGCTCCAGCGACAGGCCGAAGCGCTCTATGGTAATACCATCTGAACCACGACACCCCTGGTTTTCGTAGACACGCTGCCAGGCGGCGTTTAAATTCTCAATCGAAGCAATTCCTTTGATCAAATCATTCATTTTCTTTTCAAATAATTTGCCAGCGGCCAAAATCACCGATTAATATTTTCTGATGAGATTTTATTATTGAACCAGGCTCCCAGGCAATCACAGCATCGCTGACCTTTTGTCCAGCCCCACATTTGCCATTTTCGCTAGGTAACCATTCTCTCTCTACCAATGGCGTAACCATCCCTCTAAGAACATGCGGCGATGAGCTATTGTTGAAAATAAGATTAGCGGCACCGATCATTTTATCTTTCTTTTCTTCATGGGAAATTATAAATTCATTTTCTTTTTCCTCATAAAAAAGACAATCAAATTTGCCAGGTTTGGGATTTTCTTCATCATTTATTTCTGGCTCGATGCCTTCTAATGAGTTATGCAATAGCAATTTTCCATTCCCCATTCTTCTGTTTGCCCCAACAAAGAGCGTTTTAAGCTGACTTAATAGGGCAATATCAGTTGGAAAATTCAGAATATCGCTTTTTTGCCGACAAAGGTATACATATCCAGAAAAATAAATGCATTTAGCTCCATTCTCGCTATTTCGATTTTGCGGCCAAATGTATTCTGTTTCGTGCAAGGTTGATGGGTCAGCAGCAAATTGATTTTTGATAATAGCTGTACTAGCTTCAGAATAAAGAAAAAGAAATTCCATTTCCTCTTGTGTCAATTTCATTTTAGAACCATATCGTAATCCTTTTGAAGACCAAATCGGAACATAGCGATCGCAATCATCCTCAATAAAGAAATAACCAAAGCGAACTACCTGGCGCACATATTCGCCAACAGCTTGATAATCTTTAAATGAAGGTGATTTAAATTGTAAATATGTCAAAATAGCTGCGGCCGCACCCCATAATGTTTTCCCAGGAATATAGAATTTCGTCTTCTGCACATTGCCCAAAGCCAGATCGCCGATGTGGATGGGGCTTGATAATCGGTATTTTAAAAAATAGGCATTCCAATTCATCAGCTCCTCTCCTTGCTTCTTATGCCATAACGGGCATAAATAAGCATTCTTTGCATTAAATCCTTAGCCAATAACAAAGCATCCAGATTTTCGGTCATTTTGATAATCGCCTCTTCATCCTCCGAACTTTTTGGATAAGAAATGATTTTGTCCAAAGATTGATCAAGCAACATCTGTCGACAATAATCCCAGACATCTGATTTTATCTTCTCTCGTTTTAAAAAAAGATAGAAAGCATAAATTCCATCTTCCTGCAGAATGCTGATGCCATTAGTTATCTTGTTTAAAAAGCTTTTTCGATCATTTTCACTTTTTTTACTGCATAAATTCTCTATTCCTAGGGCAGCTTTTGCACAAAGTGCATCAAGATTTTTCATTGTACACCTCCATTCAAATTCAATACTGACAAGCGTCCAAATCCTCTGGTGTTCATCCCGCCAACTCCAGTTCCAGCAAAGTCTTTCATGCCAGTTTCCACGGCATTGATAACATCATGCAGGTTCTTTTTTGGCTTTTTACCATCGATTTCGAAATTCTCAGGATCATTATAAACCACCTGGTATTCAAAAAAGGTGGTTCGAGGAATCGCTTCGTAGGTAAAAAGTGCCCCTTCTACCGCAGCACCAGTCATTGGATCGATCGAAACCGATGTTCTAACCTCCAGATTATCATTAACCAATCTGGAAAATAGATTGTCGTGAACGATTACCAATCGATTCAAAATTGGGTTAAGCCTTTTTTGGACTTGCTCTTTGTTTCGTTCCGATCCAAATAAAGTCATAGCTAATTGCTCCGCATTGATTTTTTGGGGATGAACATCCAGCAATAACCAACTGATATTCAGCTTATCGGGTGGTGGATTTTTTGCCATAAAATTTTCGACAATCGCTAATTGCTCGATCCCAAGTTCAAATGGAAGCTCTAAACCTTTATCTTTCAAAATGCGATTAGAGGTCATCCAAACCGTGCCAAACATGGTGTAAACGGGAAATAACAAGATAGAAGCATCGAAAAACTGGGCCATGCCCGATAAACTCTGTTTATCGCTCTTTGAAAAGCCAAATGAAATGCAGATGACACATTCTGGCTTGCCGCAATGCTCCTCCCCACCTTCTCCGCCCTTCCCTGCACATTGAAAAGCAGGCTGCTGCAATCGCATCGAAGCATTGGCTCTGGTTACGCCAGACAAACTGCTGCCTGGAATTTTGGGCAAACGGGTGGCTGGATCTCGCATAATCGTATTATCCACCCCAGATAGACGATAAGCACCTGTGCCGACATGAATTGGATCAAAGGCAAAGGCATAATAATTCTTCGTGACGTAAGCCTCTTTAATTGTTGCATTCATAATGAATCCCTTTCTTAATAAATTATGTTATTAAGCCAACTTTTCTTTTAAAATATGTAATTGAATATCGAGGCAGTCAAAAAAGCTACCATCAAGCATTGATGCTTTCAATAATTTGAATGGGAAACTGCCTTCCGCATAACCAAATTCTTTAATAATGATTTTCTCTGTAAATTTTTCAAAAATTTCCCTTACATCTTCATCAGCGATCTCGTCAAAGACATGCCAAGCCGCTATTCTCTGATTCAGGAGGTCTCGAATTCCATACAATTTTGTTTTGGTCATCTTTGGCTTCACGGGCGCAATTATTATATATTCCCATATTTGATGTAATTTCTCAATATCCTCGATCTGGTAAGGACGTGGGCTCTGCTTTAAATTGGTAATGGGATGATAGCGCCTTGCTAAATTTTTATCTAAAGAGGTTTCAAATCGTTTTGACGCTGTATCGAGATAGATATAATCAAAGTAGGATTGTGAAAATAATATTTTGTGCGCACCAGCTTCTCTAGCCAAGATTCGTTCATATTCTGGTGACATATCTGCCCCAGGCTTAGTTTCGCTAACCACTCTTAAAGCAGGATGCGTTTCATCCCAGTTGCCATTTTTGTTTTTCAATGCAATATCAAACCAGGCTTTCCGATTATTATTTACATTTTTCACCTCAAATCTGGCGTGTGTAGCGATGTCTTTTGAAGTTATGTTGCCTAATGAATTGATCCAATATTTGTTATCGGAATTCACTTGCTCGATTTGATAAATTTCATCATTTTGAGGGTAAGCCAGCAATCGATTGCCCGCATCAAGCACTGCCGCTGCTGGAACATATTTTTGAAAATATACAATTCCCAGCTTCAATGACAACCGATCTCGTACCTTGCCCATTTCCTCTTGATATTTCCGCTTTATCAATCGGGCAATCGTAAATGCATCGCTTGCAGGAATAATACAATAGAATCGAGTTGGTGAATGCAGAATAGGAATAAATGGAAAATATTCCTCTTTATCAGGTTTTAAGTATTCAAGGTTAATTTCAAAAGTATCAATCGGATCTTTAGATCTGCCCTGGGCATAATGCGGCGGCTCAAAAATTTCAACTGATTTTGCCTTTACTAATAATTCTATGAGCAGGTCGATTGCTTTTTCAATTGAGATTGATTTATCAGGCTTTTTTATACTCATGAGAGGGGCAAGCCTTCTACAGTAGACAATAAGATTATCAGCGCTAATGAAGTTGTCACCCAACCAGATGGCATTCAAATAAGTATCTTTCACTTTCAACTCATACGCTTGATATTTATTCAGATTTGAAAGCGGCTTTGAAGGCCTAATAACGATGCGCTTGGAAGGCTGTGCAATGCCCTTTATTAAATTGTCAAGCACATCTTTCCAGAATTGGTTAGTCGTCTCCCAGCAACGGCGGATGCGAGCAAAAGATGGATTCTTTTGAAATGTCCTTTCGATCAACGTGCCATCCAGCCAATGATCTAAATTAAAATCGCCGCACAGCAATGCTGCCCGCCCGTTTTCATCTGCTGTTTCTTCGATCCAGATGGTCTGCTTGCGACCCCAATCGTACCATTTCTTCGCCCTTCCTGATCGCCTATCCAGACAAACGGCACATATCTTACGGTCTTTCGCTGTGTTATCCTGGTTCCCATTTTCATCGAATCCAACTGGTCTTAAACGACATACAGGACAGACTTCTGGGTGAGCATTTTTAACACTTTTAAAAGACCAAATTTCATCGAGCAATAAAGGATCGGCACTAAAACCTGGTTCTCTCTTATTCAATGCATCTTGCAAAGTACCTTTCTTTTGGCCAGCAAGCACATCCTTGCTTATATGAATATGTGGTAATGTTTCTATTATTTTTAAATGCCCATCTTTTCCTTGGTCATTTTCTGAATAAGCTTTTCTAAAACAATTCTTTATTTTTTCTTCAAGCGTTTCGGCGTTAATATCTGTCCATTTTAGCAAATCATCGTCGACTTCTGGAACCAAAAATACAGACCCATTTTCATCCCGATAAATTTCGTTAGCTAACGGATATTCTACTTCCAGCAGATGTTTGATCTCTTCATAAACATGGATAAGATAATCCTTACGATGAACCATGTCAATTATCTTTTGGGATGAAGTGACGAACCTATGAAAATCAACAGCGATCGTCAGATAGTGCCATTTCAAATCCTTATGAAATCCTGGTTGGAGGTGGCTTTTTGTTTTGCCAGAACAAATCAGCCCTGCAACAGCGCTTTTGAAAAAGCTGGCAGTGGAATGGCTGAGGTCCCAGAGCGTTACATCGTTTATTGGAATTTGAGTGTCCCCTAATGCATCAACTAATAAAAGGCGAGATAATTTATAAAAATTTTCATAGTCGTAAGCTGATAATCCATTATGTAAATCAAGCTCTCTAAGGAATTTCAATAATTGTCCTCTTCTTTGATCTAAAAAGTTATCAGAGCTATTCAGCTTTAATCGCTCAAATCCATAAGCAGTGGAAATCCAGGTAGCAAATTCTGATTGTGCAGATATTACTTTTCTTTTAATAAGCTGGTCCATCTCCTTTTCTTCGCCTGAGGCAAGATCATGGCTGCAAACGAGAATATCTATCGCTCTATGACCATCATCAAGAATGTCCTTTATCTGATTTGGATCTAATCTCTTATGCAAATCCAAAAACATCCCAAATTTATAAGGCAATGAATTGTTTGGGCCGCTACCAGTAGGACGATCATCAAGAGGTTCTGGGAGTTTGATTTCGATTTTCCAAAATATTTCATCTTTATCAATAGCAGACAGAAAATTGCATGTTTCTGGTTTTATCGCATTATCATATTTTCCTTTTAGAGAACTTGGATTTCCAGCATCTTGGAATAACCTTACAAGAGTGCCTGATACATATTGCTCGAAAAAATCTTTGATGCTCTCTTCTGAACCTTTTTGCTTTATGAATTTTTCTCCAAGTTTCCCAAAATTGTGAAGAAAAACTGCCAATTCAGCCAGCCTTAATTGTTCTGCATATTTTGCAAGGGTCGCTAATTTATTCATGATTTACTCCTCCCTCGCTGAATACGTTTTCTAAATCTGTTAACGTTTGTAATTGCTTTTCCTGTATGTTTCTTTTTCCATCTGATAGCGGCAGCACAAAATTATCAACGATCCTTCCTCTTTGTTTTACAAATTCCTTTTTAATACTTCCATGTCCGCTGGTTCTCTTGGCCGATATTCCAAGCTCTAAAAAGAGCGCTTGAATCGTTCGTAGCATCGCTTCCAAATCTTTTTTGGCAGCATCGTTGGGATCTTCACCCCGCACCATAACGGGCCTATTTTGCAAATAAAACAGCCTGAACAGCCCAATGCTGCCTGCAGGAATCATTTCCAGGTGAATCGGCTGCGTTCCTACCCGCCTGATCGAATCGTGTGGATTAATCAGCTCGACTTCTAAATTATTAAAAATAGTTGGATAGGTATAAAGGCAACCAGCCGTATTTGGAATCTCGCCAGGCGGTTGTTCTCCCGATTTAGTGAATTTCTTTATGAAAATGTCTTTAAAACCTGCAGCATTTTCCTCCAAGGAAGGATGCAGTTTTTGAGTTGTTGCAGCTTCTTTTTCCGAGCCAAATAATCTCAGCATCTGCCAGCGACTGTAAAGATAGCTATCTTTTGAAGCCGCATCTTGCTTTTTATTATATTTCTTCCAGTTTGCAAAAAGACAAGCAAATAAAAATGCATTTCGCAACAACCCTTTCCATCCGCTTGATCCAATGATCGGCAGCTTTAATGCATAATCCTTCCGAATGGGATTTTCAATCGGATAATGCGAAGCTTCATCTCGGGTAATTACCGACGATGATAGCTCAAAATAGAATTCAATCAAAAAGAAAGGAATTTGTATATCCTGCCAGGGAGAAATATCGATGAAATTAGTCAAATCTGCCAGTATGGTTTCGGCGGTTTTCGTATGGGTGCTGGATATTTGTTGTTGGTATAAATTTTTACCACTCTTATCATGAGCAAGTTGTAAGTAAAATTCTCTGGCTCGAGCTTTCAGGAAATCATCAGCATACCCTCCCGCCGCCAGTTTCAGCCTGGCCCAGACATCAATATCCCGAAGCTGACTTAATTTTAAAATATCCTGCGAAGTACGAATTGCATTTGCTGCATAAAAATCTCTTGGATTAGGCATTGGCAAACTCCTTTTCTAAATCAAATCGATCAATAATTTTGCTTCCTGGGAATGGACCACTTTGGGTAGTATAAAATTCAGTGATCCATTTCTGCACGGTCTTTAAATTAATATCATAAATTGGTTCGTTTGGAACGTAGCCATATACCTTCAAATACCAATTTTCACCTTGCTCTTTATAGGGGTGTCCCACAAATATCTTGCTGGCCGCTCGCTCATCATCAGTACGGGCTCGGCTCTGCCCCAGCAATTCATTAGCAATTGTTCTATTCGATTTCATTTTAATAAAATCCCGCAAGCCAGCAGGTCGTTCCCGAAAGCGATATTTATAACGCAAATCAAAGGCGCAGGCGATATGCTCATCACGAATGGGTTCACCCACAGGCAGCAATTTAGATTTAAATTTTGAAAAATTGGCAAGCTGAATTTTATATGAAAAGAAATATCTTAGGTCAAGGCTGTTCTTATCACTTCGTGACCGCATGGTTTTTGAATCTTCAGCCTCTTTTAACATATTTTCTTTACCGAGCTTAATTAGCTTTTCAAGCTCGGCGTCCATTTGCAGTCTGAAGAGTCCAAAGCCATTTTGTAATTTGGCCCCGATGCCTGCATAACGGGATAAAAAAGATAAAAGATAGGATAAAATTGAAATGCTTTCTTCGTTATCATCATAAAAGGATGAAACCGATAATACAATTTTATCGCCAAAGATGCAATTAACGCCAAATTTGTATTTGGTTGCATCTCTATCTCGAATGCGCTTCCCGCCCGTATCTTCTCCGCCATAAGTTCTCCAGAGCCAGAATGAATTGGCATTGTATACATCTTTTGATGTATAAAATCCAAGCGGCTTGTTATCAAATTCTTCAACCTGAAGACGAAAGCGGCGCGCATGGCTTGTCATTCCAAACAATTTGCAGACTGGACATTGCTTATCATCGCTATTTACGCAAACGTAACCGCCCAATCCCCGAATGATACCAGCATACCACCAGCGAAGACTACCAATAATACCTGTCAATTGCAGGTCTTTACTATTTCGATCGATATTGCCTGTCCAGATGGGAGTAATAGGTAATATTATAATTTCTTTTTTCATTTTTTTGAACTCCGTTCAAACATTAGTTTTGTGTTGACGAAATGATATTTGAAATTATCTTTGAATTTGCTTCATTCAAACTTTCAGCAATAGGCAAAAAGAAAGCGTAGTCTAAGGTTCCTTGTGGCTTATTTGCTTTTTCTCTAAAGAACTTAATTTTTTCTTCGGTCCATGAAGCCAAATTGGTTCCATCTATGTCCTTAATAATATTAAAATAATCTTTTTGGAATACCAAAAAATTATTAGAAATTGGGTACTCTTGGCTTTCTAATAATCTTTTCAAATTTGCTAGAAACTCTGAATTTCTAAATGCATTTGCTCTATGTCGGGTCTTCGACCATAATCTGAATAATGTATTAAAAAGGGAGGTTGTAATTTCTTCATGTGGATTTTCAAGAATTATTTTGCTTATGCAAGTTAACAAATCTTCAAGTTCATTATCAGAAAAAGTAGTGTCATCGTTCTCAATTATATTTTTTATTCGTTGGTAATATTTATCTTGAAGCTTTTTGTTTCCTCGCTCAAAGATTTCAAACAAGCTAATCAAATTATTTCTAGCAATTTCATCTAATGATCTTTCTGCCTTTTTAACAATCTCTGGATTATCTGAAACAAGCAAATAGTTTAAAAGCAATTTCCATCTTTTAATTTTAATTCCCATAGCTTCTAAATTATCTAAAATATGTATTGAAATCTTCTCAGTGTAATCTTTATCTTCAATTACGAACCAAAGATAAACCAAGCCTAACATATCAATCTGATTAACTTTTTTACTTGATCGTTCGATTAAATATTTTATAGCTAGATTATAATGTTTCTCATCACCACACATAAGAATTTTGAATGGCAAAAATCTATAATTTAGATAAAGAAGACTAATTGTTCCGCATAATACAAAAATAGTTAGAATTCCCCAATAAAAATATAATGAATGTTCTTTCGTTATCCATTTAATGCTTGCAATCAGATCAGGAAATGAAGCAATAAGCGGAATAAAAATGAATAGTAAAATTAAAATGCTCTTTTTTAATAAGATTTTGATCATGCTTGAGGCTCCTTTCATTTTATATTTCCCTTCCAATTAGTTCCACCATCATCCGCTCCATATCATACTGCGCGCAATGCTGCCAATCTAGATTATCGTTAATCGCGTCTACCAAATCTTCTATCCAGGGAGCAAAGGTTCTGCCAAACTGTTTTCGGATCATGAGAAAACCTCCAAAATCCACCGTCAACATAAAAGGTATTTTAATTACAACCAAATCATCAGACAGCAAACCACAATAGCGTGCCATTATGCAAGCATCCCGACTATTGGTTGGCATGATGATCGGGAATGGACTTATTGTAACTTTCAAAGAACCATACCCTCGTTTTATAAATTCAAAGTAAAGCGCATCATCCTTTTTCTGCCGTGTCATTGCTTTTCTTTGGAAATTAAAGCCCTCGAGAAATTTGATCGATTTTGGCACTTGATCTGGCAGCTCCCGATAAATACAATTTTCCATCATTGCTTTCAATTCTTTATTGATTGTCATGCTTATGGCTTTATAATTTGGACGCACCCAGCCGCTAGGCATAAAGCGTGCTTTAGGAGTCAGCGAATCATCAGCGAGGTCATCTAAAGTTTTAAAAATGAAAAATTCTACTAATTCAATTATAAAAAGTAAAAAAGCAGATGGCCTCTCTTTGTCCTCTATCGTCTGCTTTTCTTTCTCTGCGATCTTCTGCCAATATTCTAATATCTCTTTCTTCTCTTCTCGCTCTTTCTTCAAAAATTGGTTTATCCAGTAATCCAATGTCTTTTCTTTTAGAGGCTTATAATAAAGCCCTTGCGGCACTTTCATGCCTGGCTTGCGTTGAAGCGGCAGCAATATTTCAAAATGCATTCTTTTATTAATCTTGCCAGCATAGCTTCTCAAAGCCCAATAAGCAGAAATGAACAAAATCGAACCAGAAATAATTAAAGCGATTTTTGGGGCGTTTGATAGGGGAGCACCTCCAATCCAACTGGTGCAGATGTTTGTTATGAAGCCCATTGCTAATGCAAGAATTAATACCATTAAAATAATTCGAACTATTTCCTGACGTCGATGAATAATTTCCTCAACCATGTCAAAAATCCGTTGAGGCCGTCTGGTCGATATTTCATCCATCATTGGTTCCTTTATGTTTATTCAAATATTTTTCGATTTTATCTCCATCCTCCCCAACCCAAACGTCGTCCCTTTGCCCACGTGCAACACTTCGCTATAATGCAGCAAATCCAGAAACGGCGACAAATCCCCTTCCAGTCTGAGCTCGCCCACAAACCCGCCGAGCTGCATCTTGGTTTTCTGGCGGTTGCTGTAACGGTCATAATCCACCCAGCGCAACTGGCGATCGGTGATGGCAATGCCGCTGGCCGCCTCCAGCAGCGGGTGGAACTGCCAATCGATCTCACGTCGGTCTCCATAAAAATAGGCCAGCTCCAGGATGCGGCGCAGCATCTTGAACGCCAGCATGCGAAAGGTAAACTCAATGGCCAATTTATTATCGAATTTCAATCGGGTCTGGGTGAGAAACTTCAGCATGAGTGCCGTGGTCCGATTTTCCACCTGATTATTATGGCCGAGGGTAAGTGGCTGGGGCGTGAAGAGGAGGCATTGGCTGTCGCCGTCGTAGAGCAATTTCCAATCGGTGCCCGGGTGAACTTCGTCATTGGCCAATGGCGCTGGCGGCTCGTCTTCGGGCTGCAAGCAATAGGCCGCGGTCAGTTCGAACTTCTGGCGCTGGACGCCCAATCCGCTCCTGGCCAGTTGCATTACCGCAAACACCACATACGGCACAAAGTCGCTGGCCGAGCCGATGAGGACGAGATCGAACCATAATATGTCGTCGACATGGTAGCTTCGAGTCGTATCGTGGGGTTCGAAGATAAAGGGACGAGGCGAGGTATCCAGCCCTTGGAGGAACGGCGGCGGCTGTTCGGTGATAAAGGTCTCGAAGATGCGGGTATATGCGCACTGGGAGCGGAGCAGGCAATCGTCGCAACGCTGACCAGCTCGCATGGTGCACACGGTCTTTTTCAGGGCATGGCCAAAGGCGCCGCGAAGCAAGGAACCCTTCCAGGATGGGAGATCGTAGTCGTTCAGCGCCTTGAGGTGAAATCGCAATCGCACGTACTGGATTGATGGCAAGCGGTAATTTACCACATTGGCTCCTGATTTTCCCGGTTACTTCGTAGGTTGTAAGAATTCAAAAGGCTATGAATTTCGGATCGGGCCAAAAGCCGATAATGAGATATCTCATTCGATCATTCAAGCGGAGCAAATCGACACGGAAAAATGCTAATTTCGGAGGAAGGCGGATGTTTCAATTCGATTTTGCTTCGCTTTTTTAAATTGCGAAGAGTAACTCGACTTCGTCAGATGAAAATAATCATTTTTTTGGGACTACATTACATCCCCCCTGGCCGCCTACCCTGGTGGGTACGTCCTTCGGTCGCTTCAAAGGGGGGAACGATAGCGCGTCCGCCCGCCAGTTGGCGCAGGGATTTAGGGGGATGAAGTGATCAAATACCGAAATTTTGTGTTTATTTTTAATCTTAGCAATTTAAAATAATATATTCTAATTTATAAAAAAAGTCAAGCGATAATTTGATGGAATTTGAGTTTTTTTATTTTTCGATTGAGAAAATGATGACAGGAATTCATTACGAAGAATTGAATCGAATGGTTGATGAAATAAGCCTTTTAAATAACAATGGACTTGAATCATCGTGCGGCAAGCTCATATTCATTTTCTATCTGGCGCCCCGCCGATGGCATGGCAGCGTTTTTTCTATTGCTGAGGTTTGCGACAAGAGCTATTTAGATTTTGCCTCGCTCCGGCCATCTACTATTTTTACTTCACCCCGGCCCTATTCTATTAGATTTTACCTCACCCCGGGCATCTACTATGTTTACCTCGCCCTGTGCCATCTGCTATTTTTACCTCACCCCGGCCCTCTCCTAAAGAGGAGAGGGAAAAAAAGCGTTGTCTTTCTCATTCAAATAGAAGGAGGTTTTAGAATAATTTTGCCTCACCCCGGCCCGCTACTATTAGATTTTGACTTACCCCGGGCCTCTCTTATACAATTTTACCTCACCCTGACCATCTACTATTTTTACCTCACCCCGGCTCTCTCCTAAGAGGAGAGGGGAGAAAGAATGTTTTCTTTCTCATTTCAGGAGAAGGGGTTCGGGGATGAAGATTCGGAGTTGAGGGATCCGAGGCGTTTCGATCGGGCAGAAAAATGAATCGCGCTTTTTGGTTGCCAATCAGCGAATCGCAGAACGGTCTGGTGAGTTGCGCAATTCTGGTTCATCGGGCAGAGGGATGGCAATTGTTTTTTATTTTGGCATAATATTCTTGCAGGCTGATAGTCGATATTGCCTGGCCATTTTTTCGCAGCTCGCGAATGGCTTCGACGGCAGCGAAGGAGGCGGAGAGAGTGGTTAGGCAAGGAATGTTGTATTGAATGGCAGCGCGATCCATGGCATATTCATCGGAGCGAGAGGTTTTGCCCAACGGGGTATTGATGATCATCTGAATGCGACCGTTAATGATATGATCGACTACATGGGGCCGATCCTCGTTGATCTTGTAAATAGTTTCGACCTCGATGCCGGCGGCGCGAAAGGCCGCAGCAGTTCCGCGCGTGGCGAGGATGTTAAATCCGAGCTCCTTTAATTGCTGGGCAATGCGGGTAGCTTTCGGCTTATCGAAATCGTTCACGCTGATGAAGACATTTCCCTCCAGCGGCAATCGGATGCCAGCGCTCAATAGCGATTTGGCAAAGGCCAGGCCGAAATTGGGCGCAATGCCCATGACCTCGCCGGTCGAGCGCATTTCTGGCCCCAAATGGTTATCCACGCCAGGAAACTTGGCGAAGGGAAATACTGGGGTTTTGACGGAGACGATTGGTGGAATGACCTCGTGAATACAATCCAATTGGCGCAAAGTTTGGCCAACCATCACCTTGGCGGCAATCTTCGCCAGCGGGACTCCCGTGGCTTTGCTCACAAATGGAACGGTCCGCGACGCCCGAGGATTGACCTCCAGCACATATAGCACATTGTCCTTTATCGCATATTGAATATTAATCAGACCCTTGACCTTCAAAGCCAGGGCAAGGATTCGGGTCTGGTCTCGCATTTGGTTCAACTGGTGCTCGGTAATCATGTATGAAGGTAATACGCACGAGCTATCGCCGGAATGGATGCCGGCCTCTTCAATATGTTGCATGATGCCACCGATGAACACCTCTTCCCCATCGCACACGGCATCGACATCCACTTCAAACGCATCTTCCAGGAAGTGGTCGATCAGAACAGGATGATCGGGGTTGACGCGTGCGGCCCGAGACATATAGTTTTTCAACCCGGCTAAGTCGTACACAATTTCCATGGCCCGGCCGCCCAACACGTAGGAAGGCCGTAGCAGGACCGGGAAACCGATTCGCTGGGCCACAGCCATGGCCTCATCGATGGAATAGGCCAGGCCATGCTCGGGCTGTCGGATGCCCAATTGTTCCACCAGTTGGCTGAACCGCTCGCGGTCCTCGGCCAGATCGATGGAATCTGGCGTGGTGCCGATGATTTTCGCTCCGGCTCGTTCCAATGGAATGGCCAGCTTCAGCGGCGTCTGACCGCCGAACTGGACGACAACGCCATCTGGTTGCTCCAGCTCAATCACGTTCAAAATGTCCTCCAACGTGAGCGGCTCGAAATAGAGCTTGTCCGCAATGTCGTAATCGGTGCTCACGGTCTCCGGGTTGCAGTTGACCATGATGGTTTCATATCCCAGCTCTTTGAAGGCCATGATGGCATGGACGCAGCAATAATCGAATTCGATGCCCTGGCCGATTCGATTGGGGCCGCCGCCCAAAATGAGGATTTTCTTTTTGCCGCTCCTGATGGCCTCGTTCTCCACATCATAGCAGGAGTAGTAGTATGGGGTGCTGGATTCGAACTCAGCGGCACAGGTATCAACGGTTTTGAACACGGGATGAATATTATGCTGGTGTCGGAAAGAACGTACCTCTTCCTCATCGCATTCGAGCAATTTGGCCATGCGCCGATCCGATAGGCCGATCGCTTTGGCGGTGGAAATGGTTTCCGCATCAAGTTGGTGCAGTTGGCTGGCAAAGGTTGTTAATCGGCGTTCGAACAGAATGATCTGTTTGATTTGGGAGATAAACCAAGGATCGATGCCGGTAAGTTCATGGATCTCATATTCTGTGAGACCGGCGCGCAACGCTGAGCCGAGCCAGAAGATGCGCCCTCCAGTGGCCTTTTTCAGTTTCTGCCGCAACTGGTCGATCACCTCACCAATGGAGAAGAAATCGTTTCGCCGGCCATTGTCCAGTACCAGGCTGATGTCGTCTAAGCCATAGCGATCGATCTCCAATGAGCGCAGAGCCTTGCCGAGAGCCTCTTTAAAGGTGCGGCCGATGGCCATCACCTCTCCGACCGATTTCATCTGAGTGCCCAGGGTCCGATCGGCACGGGGGAATTTGTTCATATCCCAGCGCGGGATTTTCACCACCACATAGTCGATGGTGGGCTCAAAACTGGCTGGTGTCTTTTTGGTGATGTCGTTAGGAATTTCATCCAGCGTGAGGCCGACGGCCAGTTTGGCCGCGATTTTGGCAATGGGGAAGCCGGTGGCTTTGGAGGCCAGCGCCGAGCTGCGCGACACCCGGGGGTTCATTTCGATCACTACCATGCGGCCGGTATGCGGATTGATCGCGAACTGGATATTCGATCCGCCGGTATCGACGCCGATCTCCCGGATGATCTTGATAGCCGCGTCGCGCATCACCTGATATTCCTTATCGGTCAGTGTCTGCGCTGGGGCGACGGTAATGCTATCCCCAGTGTGAATGCCCATGGGATCGACGTTTTCGATGGAGCAGATGATCACGACATTATCGTTCAAGTCGCGCATCACTTCGAGTTCGAACTCTTTCCAGCCGACCACCGATTCTTCAATCAGCACCTCGCGCGTGGGGCTGAGGCTAAGGCCCCAGGCCACTTTCTCTTTGAACTCCTCGATATTGTAAACGGTGCTGCTGCCGGTGCCGCCCAGGGTGAACGCCGGGCGAATGATCAATGGAAAACCGATCTGATTGACGATAGCCAGTGCTTCATCCAGGCTATGGGCAAACCCGCCCTGCGGCAGATCCAGGCCGATCTTCTCTATGGTCTGTTTGAACTTTTCGCGGCATTCGGCCTTTTGAATCGCATCGAACTTGGCGCCGATCAGCTCCACGCCATACCGCTCCAGAATGCCGTTTTCTGCTAACTGCGTTGCTAAATTTAAGCTGGTCTGGCCGCCCATGGTTGGCAGCAGCGCATCGGGGCGCTCTTTCTCGATTATCTTAGCAACAAACTCCACGGTCAATGGCTCAATATAGGTCCGATGGGCCATATCTGGATCGGTCATGATGGTGGCTGGATTGCTGTTGATTAGAACGACCTGGTACCCCTCTTCGGTCAAGGCACGGCACGCTTGGGTACCAGAGTAATCGAACTCGCAGGCCTGACCGATGACGATCGGCCCAGAGCCGATGATCAAAATTTTATGAATGTCAGTTCGCTTGGGCAATTTTCCCTCCTTCAAAGTCCCACTTTTCGGTGCTGCAGGATGAAAAATTGATCGCTCACAAAAATTTCGCGCCCACACAGCTCCAGCGAGCCTGTTTAAATCAGCAGGATCGCTGAAATTTGAAAGCTGAAGCTGTAACGCAAATTCTACTATTACGCCTGCCTCGCCGCTTGCTTGGCAGGAAATGGAGATCTCCAGGCCCTGCCCTGGCCAGAATCAGTGCCAGCAGCAGATGAAACGATCGATCGGAGATCTTTCTTAAAAAATTGGATCTTTCGCCCATCAAAAGGGCTGTGCTTTTGGACCGGGATGACTTTGGTCATGCCATTGCTGTCCAATATAAATGTCTTCGTTCCTTAAAATGATGTTCTATTTCCACCTCCCTGCCAGTTTGTGGATTATGTATTGCTGTCCCATACGTTCGACGAGAAAATCCGTTTTGGATAAGATTGCTATTCAATAAGCTAATATGGTTCCAACTATCGCAGATCTTAATTTGTTACTTTGGTACTAATCAGCCTGATATGCAAGAGCAAAATAGAAAAGCTTATTGACTTTAATAGCCAACTGAGTCCAGTAACGATTTAACCTTATTCGCTTATTGTTGCATGGTGCTGTCCAAAATGGTAAACGGGAAATCTTATTTTGGACAAGCGTATCGCTGGCTCAATCTACAATAGGGCGATGCTGGACGATCAGGGGCTCCATTCGCCTTTTATTCCGATGCCGTCCTTCATCGA